>Ga0116105_1000002_pt1 | contig 130121 bp, 119 predicted proteins | sample June2015DPH_6_20_FD_89716 | JGI IMG/M metagenome (GOLD analysis project Ga0116105, IMG submission 89716) | Peatland microbial communities from SPRUCE experiment site at the Marcell Experimental Forest, Minnesota, USA - June2015DPH_6_10 | ecosystem: Environmental > Terrestrial > Soil > Wetlands... | reverse complement strand
GGCCTCCGTCTTCGCTTCCTTTTTGACCCGTCCGTCCGCTTAGCCGCGTTAGCAGTCGGGCACGATGCCGAAGCGCTCGCTTGAGGGCCGCCGAGCGTTGGGGCAGAATTAAGATGTGGCGTTAACCACCTTCATCGGGATTTTTGTCTTTCTCTTCGGGCTGATCATCGGCAGTTTTTTGAATGTGTGCATCCTGCGCATTCCGTCGGGCAAGTCCATTGTGCTGCCCGCGTCCGCGTGCCCGAAATGCGGCGAGCCGATTCGCCCCTACGACAATATTCCGGTGCTGAGCTATCTGCTGCTCGGCGGCAAATGCCGCGGCTGCAAGACGAAAATTTCGCCGATGTACCCGCTGGTCGAACTCCTGACCGGCCTGCTCTTCCTGGGCTGCTTCTACGCCTTCGGAATCAGCGTCGAGGCGGGAAAGTGGGCGGCGTTTTCAGCGATTATGGTGGTGCTGGTGTTCACCGATTTGCGCGAACGCATTTTGCCGGACGTAGTGAATTTCACCGGCCTCGCGATCGGCCTGATTTTCAGCTTGTTCACCAAGCCGACCGACGGCACGGCGCTATGGATCGCCAATCATTTGTTCGACTACCCTCCCCCAGCGCCGGTGCTATCGCTAGTGGACGCCATTCTGGGCGCGGCGGTGGGCAGCGGCCTGCTGTGGCTGGTGTCCGAAGCGTATTTCAAATTGCGCGGGCGCGAAGGCATGGGTCTGGGCGACGTGAAAATGATGCTGATGGCCGGCGCATTTTTGGGCGCGAAGCGCACGCTGCTGACGATCCTGGCAGGTTCGCTGCTTGGCAGCGTCCTCGGCGTCGCGATTATTCTGGCGCGCCGCAAGGATGCGGATTACGAATTACCGTTTGGCACGTTTCTGGGAGCAGGCGCGCTGCTGGTGGTTTTTTTCGGCACGCCGCTGGTGAACTGGTATCAGTCGCTGCTGATGATTCGCTGATGAGAGTACTGAATATGACGAAGCTGACCAAAGTGCATCTCCGATGAACGTGCCCGTTCACCCTCATACGGTGTCTGCCCTGCCTTTCAACATGGGCTTCGCGGTAGCGCTGGTCGTGGTGCTTTTCGCAGGCATGGTGGTGGCAGCGGTTCTGTTGCGAAAATTCATGCGCGACCAGGCGCGCGCGAACCAGGAAGATTGGACCAACACGAAGACCGACGTGGAAAATCCCTCGGCATTCATGGCCGCTTCCATGCAGGGCGTGATCGAAAAACTGCGCACGCAGGAAAAGGAACTCGCTCGCCTGCACTTGCTGGCGCAAGAACGCGCCCAGGAATCCGAGCGCCTCACCGAAGAAGTTACGCGCAACATGCCCACGGGCCTTCTGCTCGTCAACGCCACCGGCGCGATCAGCTCGACGAATCCCGCGGCGGAAGCGGCGCTCGGCATCAGCACTCTGCGCTACCGTTCGTACAAGGACATTCTGGGCGCGGAATCAGAGCTGACGCAAATGCTCACGGCCTGCATCCGCGACGGCAAGACCTTTCAGCGCGGCGAGATCGAGCACCTCACCTCCGACGGTTCCGTCCGCAACCTGGGCGTCACGATCTCGCCGATTTATCGCGCCGCGCGCACCGCGAACAAATCCGGCGCGGCCGACCGGCTCACGGGTGCACCGTATGCGAAAGACGCGCCCGCCCCGGATATGAAGATCAGCGGCGCTCTCTGCCTGATGAGCGACCTGACAGAATTGACCGCGCTGCAAAAGCAGATACGCTGGAAGGAAAATCTTGCGGCGCTGGGCGAAATGTCCGCGGGCATCGCGCACGAGTTCAAGAACTCCCTGGCGACGATCTCCGGCTACGCGCAGATGATTCGCAGCGAGACGACTCCGGGCGACGTGCGCGAATCCTCCGAACGCATCCTGGAGCAGACGCGGGCGCTCACTCACGTGGTCACCGAATTCCTGCGCTTCGCCAAGCCTTTGGAAATCTGCTACGAGACGGTGCCCATGCAAACCGTCGTCGAAAAAGTGGCGGAGGAACTGCACGAAACCATCCCGCAATGCGCCGTCGAGTTCGAAGGCACGTTCCAGGATTTGCCGGGTGACGAAGCATTGTTGCGCCAGGCCCTGCTGAATCTCGCGCGCAACGGCGCCGAATCGGCTTTGACCGCCAGCGAGACTCCGCGCGTCACAATTTCCGGCACCATCGAGGAATTGGGCGGCCGCAAATGGCAACGCATCTGCGTGGCGGACGACGGCCCCGGAATCCCAGAGACGGACTTGCCCAAAATCTTCCTCCCCTTCTACACCACAAAATCCGAGGGCACCGGCCTGGGCCTCGCCGTCGTACAGAAAGTCGCCCTGCAACACGGCGGCAGTATCGAGGGCCGCAACCGTCAGGGCGGCGGAGCCGAGTTCCTGCTGTGGTTACCTTTGCGGCAGGACCCCCTGCCATCCACGGTTGCCACCCGCGCGGCCCGCATCTAAACTCAGAGCAGGCGTTCCAGTGTCCTCCGAGGAGGCGTTGACCCATGCGTAGAGACTTATTGTGCGCCGCAGCTGCGGCATTTCTATTGTTATCGGGGCACGCGCACGCGTTTCAGAACGCCCAGGGACAGCCCACCCAGAACCAAGCGCAACAACAACAGTCAGCCGCTCCATCGACAACGCCCTCCGCGCCACCCGGATCAGCTCAAGCGCCGGCGGCCCCAGCGCCCGGCCAATCCACCGTTGTGAGTCCACCGCCCCAGACGACTGATCCGCTCGTAGCGGCCGCGCGCAAAGCACGCGAACAGAAAAAAGACCAGGCGGGCGCAAAACCGCCGCGAGTTTTCAACAACGACAATATTCCCACGCAGGGCGGAGTCTCCGCGGTCGGACAGAATCCAGCAGGAGACAACGCTGACGGCACGGATGCCGCAGCGGCCAACGCCGGTGCGCCGGCGTCTGGCGGAGCTTCTGCCGCCAACGGCGAAAAAGCCTGGCGCGACCGTTTCGCGAAGCTGCGCAAAAAATTGGAACAGGACCAGGCTGACCTCGAATTGATGCAGCGCGAACTTGGCGTGCTTGACGTGCAGTATTATAACGACCCGGTGAAAGCCATGCAGCAGGGTTACTCACGCAGCGACATCAACGAGAAAACGGACAAGATCGAAGCCAAGAAGAAAACCATTGAGGCCGACAATCAGGCCATCGCCGACGCCGAAGATGAACTGCAACGAGCCGGCGGCGATCCCGGTTGGGCGCGCTAGCAGTTTCGCTTCATGGAACCGATCCTCCTTGTCGAAGACAAAGCCGAATTGCGGGCAATGCTCCGCAAGGCGCTGGAACGCGCGGGCTACACCGTCGAAGAAGCTCCCGACGGAAATTCAGCCATCGAGAAAGTGCGCGGGCGGCGTTACCTGCTGGTGCTCTCCGATTTAAAACTTCCCGGCAGTTCTGGCCTGGACGTGCTTCGCGAATCGCGGAAAGTGGAAGCCACTTTGCCGGTGATTTTGATGACGGCGTACGGCTCGGTCGAAGAAGCCGTCACCGCGATGAAAGAAGGCGCGTTTGATTTCATCCAGAAGCCCGTGGACCTGGACCATCTGAAATTGCTCTTGCAGCGCGCGGCGCAACAGCAGGAATTGCTGCGCGAGAATTTACTGCTGCGCGAAGAATACGCCGTGCGCTACGGCTTTCCGCGCATCGTGGGCGAGCATCCGGCGATGAAAGACGCAAGCTCCATGACGCAGCGCGTGGCGGCCACCGATTCCACGGTGTTGCTGCTGGGCGAAAGCGGCACGGGCAAGGAAGTTTTCGCTCGCGCGATTCATCATCTGAGCCCTCGTGCGGATCATCCTTTCGTCGCGCTGAATTGCGCGGCGATTCCCGAAGGCCTCGTCGAGAACGAGCTCTTCGGCCACGAACGCGGTGCTTACACCGGCGCGGGCGCGCGCAAAATTGGCAAACTGGAGCTAGCGCATCGCGGAACTTTGTTTCTGGATGAGATTGGCGAGCTGCCCATGGCCATTCAGAGCAAGCTATTGCGCGTACTGGAAGAAAAACGCTTCGAACGCGTCGGCGGCACGCAAGAGATTGAAGTGAACGTTCGCATCCTCACCGCAACCAACAAGGATTTACGCGCGGCCGTGGCGGACAAGACGTTCCGCGAAGACCTTTTCTTCCGCATTTCCGCCGTGCCCATCACCATTCCACCGCTGCGCGATCGCGGCGACGACGTCCTGCTGCTCGCAGAATATTTCCTGGAAAAATTCCGCCGCGAATTCCGCAAGCCCGCCCTGCAACTGGGCAAGCAGACCCGCGCGCGCCTGCTCACCTATTCCTGGCCCGGCAACGTCCGCGAATTGCAAAACGCCATCGAGCGCGCCGCGATCCTCGCCAACGGCCCCGAAATCAATGAAAGCGCGCTGCAATTACCCGCCTCTAAGCCAACGGTGGAGGAACTGCCCGGCGGCATGCTGGCCGAACAATTTCTGTGGGAAGGCCCGCTCGAAGAAGTATCACAGCGCGCCGTGCAGCACGTAGAACGCTTCAAAATTCAAGACGCCCTGCGCGACGCCAAATGGAACAAAACCCGCGCCGCCGAAAAACTCGGTGTCAGCTACAAAACACTCCTAAATAAAATCCGCGTCCTGGGCCTCGAAAACTAAAACTCCTCGCGCTCGCCGCTCAGCTTTGCAAGTGCATCAGAACAAGCCACGATCGTGCACGAGCACTCGCGTCTAGTTCGCGTACTTCACCGAACAACCATAAGGGCGCGTCGCTGGCGTTTGCACGGATTTTCCGGCCATGGATTGCTCCAGCGCGAGGCTCACGTAATTTGTCGCGCCTTGCACGTCCTGCAAGTCGGTTGTCGGCTTGTCGTCAATCGCACCGCTGTAGATCACTACGCCCTGCGGATTGATCACGACCATCTGCGGCGAAGTCTTCGCGTCGTAGAGGTGGCCGATCTCACCAGTCGGATCGAGCAGCGCGGCAGTGGGCGCGGCCTGCTTCTTAGTCAGGTAGTCGTTCTCTTCGCTCGCCGTCACGTAACCTTGCTTGCCCGGCGCGGAAGAAAGAATCGTGAACCAAACCACGCCCTTGCTCGTCCATTGTTTCTGCAGACGCTGCATGTTGCCGCTGTTGTAATGTTTGCCGACGTACGGGCAGCCATTGTTGTGCCACTCGAGCACTACGTATTTTCCGCGGTAGTCCGCCAGGCGAACGGTCTTGCCATTGCTTGCCGTGGCGGTGAATTCGGGCGCGGAGTCTCCCACTTTCGCGGCAGCAATCAGCACAGGCACCGCGCACAACATCACCACAACGAGAATCCGATACAAAGTCGAGCGCCTCATCTCCGAATTACCTCCCTCAAGAGTCTGCCTGCCAACTCAAGAATCCCTGCAACAAATGGCTGAGCACTGTCCCCAGCCGAACCCGATATGGAGTGCGGCGGCTTGCCGCCGCTTTCGCCGAAACCAAGTGTCCGCCAAAAAACGACCCAGGCGAGGCTTGCCTCGCCCGCCGCAATCATAGCGTCTCGCACACTCCTTGCATTTGAGCTCGCCGGAGGTGTCGCCGTAGTATTCGTAGCGGCGCACTTTAGTGCGCCATCAGTGGTGCGCCTACCGCCGATGGCGGTCTGAAGATCGCCGCCCAAAAAGCCGCCTGACCTGTATCGCCAAACCCCTGCAACTCGGCCCCGGCCTTGCTCACCGTCACCGGCACATCAATCATATAGCCTCGGTCGCCCGAGACCACCAGCACGCCCTTCAGCCGGTCAATCGGTTTCAGCAGCTGATCTGATTTCCGCAGCGTCAACCGGAAGCCGCCGGCCATGACGATAAATCCCTGCGGCGCCGCATCTTTAATCTGCGATTCAGCGGCCGGAAAGAATTCCACGTGCGTGATATGCTGCCCCGGATTCGCAAATAGCAAGAATGAATCCTTCGCGTCCGTCACACTGATTCGCCAATCCGCAGGCGCCGGCCGCGGCATCGCTTTGCGCGCCGCAGCGAACAATTCCGCATTGCGCGCATCCGGCACAGGCGCCTGCGATTTCACCGGCAGCGTCAGCGAAACCTGCGCCTTACCCGGAATGCACATTTCGCGGCAGACCAACACTTTCACCTCGCCGCCGATCTGCGCGAGTCCTTGCGTCGCCAGCCCGGCGTGCGTGTGCATCGGCACCAGCAGCATCACATCGTCCTCGTAGCCAAAATCCATGATAGTGGCCGTTCCCAGACGCCGCGGCGTGGGCCATTCGATTTCTCCGGCGCTCACTCCCTGCGACAATTGCCACTTCACGCGCGGCGGCTCGCCCGAATCGCCGGGATTCACCCAATAGATGTGCCACCCTTTCTCAAGCTGGAAACGCAAACCGAGGTTAATCGTGTGCCCTGCGGAAATCCATTGGTCTTGGGCGACAAGCTCGAGCGTACCGTGCGGGATCGGCGTACCATCCGCGCGCGCGCCCGCGACACACAACAGCAAAACAGCCAGCATCGTGAGAGCGCGGTAACAACTCAGTCTTGGATGCCGCTGTCGCATACCTGCTTTTGACGTACGAGCCGCCGAACCGGCTTCATTGCATGTAATGGCGGGAAGGGTTCAGTGGTTTTTCCCAATCGCGCACCAGCCCAACGGGATTTTCTGAAGCCCGCCTAAGACGCCTTAGCCGTTAATCCTGAGGCAAGCGCGCCGTATGCAGCACGACGCTGCGGAAATTCCAGGACGTGGTGTGCACGGAGGTGAAGCCCACTTTCTGCATCAACGCGGTGATTTCCTTCGGCACCGGAAATCGCGCAACGGACCCGGGCAAATAAGTGTAAGCCTCGCTGTTCCCGGAAATCGCCGCGCCCACATGCGGCAACACATTCCGAAAATAAAAACGGAACAATCCCGCCATCGGCCCCGACCCCGGCTCGGAAAATTCCAGAATGCCCACTTCCCCGCCCGGCTTTAGCACGCGCGCGATTTCGCGCAGGCCGCGCTCGTAATTCACCAGGTTACGAAACCCGAAAGCGCTGGTAACCAGATCGAACGACTCATCCGCAAACGGCAGCCGCAAAGCATCAGCGGTGGTGAAAACGGTCGAGCGCGAACGCGCCGTCGCTTTCCGGCGCGCGCGATCCAGCATGGGCTGCGCGAAATCGCTCCCGATCAGCGGAAAGCGGTGCGCCCCGCGGTCGCGAATTTCGTGCACCCGGACTTGCTCCATCGCAAACGTCAAGTCGCCCGTGCCACAGCACAAATCCAGCACGCGCGCATCCGTGCGCCGCAGCACGCGCCGGAATTTGCGCGCCGTGCGGCGGCGCCATAATTTGTCCAGCGAGAAGGAAAGCGCGTGATTCAGAAAATCGTAGCGCGGCGCTATCCGGCTGAACATTTCGCGCACCCGCGCCGAGGCTTCGCTTTCCGTGCGCGCCCCGTCCGGCCGTGTGCCCGGCAATTTTGACGGTTTTCCAGTTTTTACAGTCATGCGACGTGCTTGTGCATCAATTTTTAGCGGTCGCGGAGAGGGCGGGCAATTCCGCGAAGGTGCGGGACACCAGAGTCCAGGGAAGGTCGATGCCCCATTCCACTTTACCAAGGCGGCGCGGCAACACCCACAGCACGCGGCCGCCACGTGCTTTCTTATCACCTGCGAGGATAGGACGCAATTGCGTAGCGCGAATTCCGGCAAGTGACGGCACCGGGCCCACACTGCCGATCAGGCGCATCATGCGCATCGCCTCGCCTTCGCGCAGCCGTCCCGTGGCCAAGCCGAATAAAGTCGCCGCCAGCATGCCCCAAGCAATCGCTTCCCCGTGCAAAAAGCGCCGGTAGCGCGTAGCAGCTTCCAGCGCGTGGCCGAGTGTGTGCCCGAAATTCAGAATGTGGCGCAAGCCGCCTTCGCGTTCGTCGCCCTCGACGACGTCCGCTTTGATGCGAATGCAGCGCGTGGTCACCCAAGCCAGCGCTTTGGCGTCGCGTCGTAGCAGCGCGAGCATATGGCGCTCGAGATAAGCGAAAAGTTCCGGGTCGGCGATGATGCCATACTTCACCACTTCGTACAGACCGGAGCGATACTCGCGATGCGGCAGCGTGAGCAGAACTTTCGGATCCGCAATCACCAGCTTCGGTGGATAAAATGCGCCGACCAGATTTTTTCCCTCCGGCAGATTCACGCCGGTCTTGCCGCCGATCGAGCTGTCCACCTGCGCAACGAGCGTCGTGGGCACATGTACCAGTCGCACACCGCGCAAATAACTGGCAGCCGCGAATCCCGCCACGTCGCCGACCACTCCGCCGCCCATCGCTACAATCGTTGCCTTGCGATCTGCGCCGGCCAACACCAGCTGACGCGTAATTTGTTCAATGGTGGCAAGATCTTTCGCGGCTTCGCTGTCTTCGAAAAGCATCGCGCGCACCGGAATGCGCTGTCGTTTCGCTTTGCCGAGCGCGCGCAGCAGCGGCCGCCCCCAATGCTCCCAAACGCGCGGCGAGGATAGGACGTAAATACCGGTGGTTTCGCCCAAACGCGCCACCGCCGCCCCGGCTCGCGCGAACACCCCCGGCGCACATTGCACCTGATAAGCTCCGCCGGATGAATGAACGCGAATGGTGGGCATGAGCGAGCCAAAGAAATGTAGCACAGGTGCTCGGCAAAAACGGCGCGGACAAGCGGCGATGTCGATTTTGAATTTGTAGCGCCGGCGTCCCGCCGGCTTTATTCGCAGTTGCAGTTGCCTGTGTAGCGGTCGGTCCCGTTTTGCGGGACCGGGCAGCCTTTTCCAGCTTCAGTGAAATTTCTTCTGCAGTTCGTCCACGGATTCCAGAATGACGTGCCCGACAATCGCCACACTGCGCGGGCTGACCTTATCCAGCGTATCTTGCGGCGTGTGCCAGATTCCCGCACTGATGTAATCGTTCAGATCAATAATGTCCAGCGCCGGAACCCCGCGCGCCAGAAACGGGTCGTGATCATCGCTGGTCTGCGTCGAATCCGCCACGAAAATATCCTGGTATCCCAGCCGCGCCGCCGTCTTCCACACCAGATCGTTCAACCACTTCGGCGAATCGGACTGCCGCAGAATCTTCAAGTTGTACTGCCCGATCATGTCCGCAAGAATCACGGCCTTCACGCGTTTCAGTTCGCCGGAAACCGCCATCCGCGCGGCAAGTTCGCGGCTGCCGTAGGTGTGGTCGTCATCCTGATCCCAATTTACGAACGCTTCTTCGCCATCGAGGAACGCCATCCACACCGAGTTCGCGCCCTTTTTCCCGCATAGCTGGCGCGCCATCTCGATCATCATGCCGGTGGAGGAAGCGCTATCTTCCGCGCCGACAAAATTCTCGACACTGCTCAGCGTGTCGTAGTGCGTCAGCAACAGAATGATTCCCTGCCCGATGCCGGGAGCTTTCGCGATGATATTCTTCATCGCGATGTCGCCCTTCGGCGTAGAAGCATGAAAAGCGTCCTGATCCACTTCGCAGCCGTCGGCTTTCAGTTGCGCGATGATGTATTCCTGCGAGCGATGAATTCCGTCGGAAGCAGGCGGCCGCGGGCCGAAGCTCACCAGTTTCGCCACGTGCTCGTACGCCTTCGCGCCGTCGAAGCCGCCAGTCTGATCGGCAGGCGGCGCGACTTCCGCCAATTTCGGCGCCGCCGCAGACTGGCCAGCCGACGATGCGGCAGGCGCGGAAGAATTCGAAGACGCAGACGAAGGCGCATTGGACGCCCCGCAAGCCACCACGCCCGACAGCACCACAACCGCCGACGCCAACCAGAATTTGCCGCACATTGCATTTATCAATCTGGCCACGCTATTGCGCCTCCCCGCTCGCCACAGTCTGCGTCTCTTTTTTCCGCAGCACAACGTAAGAAACCAGCACTCCCACAAAATACAGCACCACCATCGGCGCCATAAACACCAGCATCGTCGTAGCGTCCGGCGTAGGCGTCACAATCGCAGCCACCACAGTAATAATCAACATCGCATAACGAAAATTCTTCAGCAGGAATTTCGGCGTCACAATCCCAAACAACGACAAAATGAAAATCAGCACCGGCAGCTCGAAAATCACACCCAAGCCCACCAGAATAATCAGGATCAGCTCGAAATATTCGTTGTAATTGATCAGCGGCTTCACCGGCGAGTCCGTCGCAAAGCCCATCAGGAATCCCAAAGTGCGCGGCAGCATAATGAAGTAGCCAAACGCAATGCCGCACAGAAACAAAACCATCGAAGAGACGATAAATCCTGAAACAGCCCGCCGCTCGTGCTTATACAAACCCGGCGCGACAAACAACCACACCTGATACAGCACGAAAGGCATAGCCAGCACGACACCCAAGTACAAACCAATGTTGATGACCAGCGTCAAATACCCAGCCGGCGAAGTGAAGTACAACTTGTCGTCAAAATGCGCCGCTCGCAGCGCCTGCTGCATCGGCGCCACCAGTATCACAATGAAATGTTTGGAGACTAGCAGCCCAATACCCGCGCCCACCGCAATCGCCGCCGCCGAATAAATCAAGCGTTTGCGCAGATCGAGCAGGTGCTCAAAAAACGACATGCGCCCGCCGGCATCTTCTTCGGCGGGCGGGGCGATGGGAGCGTCAGGCTGGACGGGCGCGACCATCGCTCACTTTCTCGGGATCTTCCGGTGCAGATGCAGGAACGTCAGCGGTGGCAGCTTGCTCGGGTTGCGCGCTCGAGGTCAGCGCGTGAGTTTCGAATTGCAGTTGCTTGGGTTCCCCCAAATCACGCGCCGCGAAAGAATTCGGCGGCTCGGTCGAAACTGTCCCCGGTGCGGGCGGCAGCGGATCCTCACACGAGGCTCCCTCCAATGACGACGCCTCGGGCGTTGAGACAGGCAACGCCGGAGCGGCCGCACCGCCTGCAATAGTCTGGCCCGGCTGGCTCACCGGCTGCGCTTCGCGCACACGACGCAATTCGGCCTCGCGCTCCAGCTCACGCATGTGCCCTTCGAACGTCGAACGAAGATCGCCCGTCGCGCGGCGGAATTCGCCCATCACCTTGCCCAGCGTGCGCGCCAGCTCCGGCAATTTCTCCGGGCCGAACACCATCAGCGCGACGGCAAAGATGATTATCAGGTGTGGGACGCTGAACATGTGGCTTGTTTGGATGCACAACGGCAGGGATGCGCATTTCGCCTGCATCTCCCGCGCCGTTTTTGAATCATAGAAGAGGGGCAGAGGCCTGTCAAACCGCCCCAAAGTGTTATGCTATACTTGATTCTTGGGGCTTAAGCGAGGACGCATGGAATCGACGGGGTCATCGAGGCGCGGTGTCGTTGTCCTGGTTGTGGTACTTGGTATTTCCGCGGTACTGGGCGGCTTGTATGGGCCGTCCGTGCGCGCCACAGCCGCCGGACAGAACGACATGCAGGACTCGGTTAAGAGCTTCACGCACGTCCTCTCAGTCGTAGAGCGCAATTACGCAGAACCCGTGGACACCGACAAGGTCATCTACGACGGCGCGATCCCCGGCATGTTGCGCGTACTCGATCCCCACTCCAATTTCTTCGATCCCAAGCAGTACGCCCTCTTCAAGGAAGAACAGCAAGGCAAATACTACGGCGTGGGCATGACGGTGCAGCAGCGCGAGAATCAGACGGTAGTTCTGGCGCCGTTCGTCGGCTCGCCGGCATACAAGGCTGGCATTCGTCCGGGTGACATCATTCAGAAAGTAGACGGCAAATCCTGCGACGGCCTGACCACCACCGAAGTCGCGGACATGCTCAAGGGCGCAAAAGGCACCATCGTGCATATTACGCTGGGCCGCGAAGGCTGGGACAAGCCCATCGAAGTAACCGTCACGCGCGACGAAATTCCCCGCCCCGGCGTGGAATATTTCACCATGGTGAAGCCGGGCATCGGTTATGTTCGCGTCTCCACATTTAACGAAACCACCGACAGCGACCTTTCCGAAGCTCTGCGCCAGCTAGACGTTTCGAAGCTCGATGGCCTCATCATTGACCTCCGCAACAACGGTGGTGGCCTGCTGAATCAAGCCGTGGGCATGGCGGACATGTTCCTCGATAAGAACGAAATTGTCGTTTCGCATCGCGGCCGCGCTTCTCAAGAACGCCGCTATTACGCCGTGCGCGGCAATCAGGGCATCGAAGTTCCGGTGATCGTGTTGATCAACGGCCAGAGCGCTTCGGCTTCGGAAATTGTCTCAGGCGCGATCCAGGACCACGACCGCGGCCTGATCGTAGGCGAAGTCAGCTTCGGCAAAGGCCTCGTACAGACGCAATTCCCTCTCAGCGAAGACACCGCGCTGCTACTCACCACCGCGCGCTACTATACTCCCAGCGGGCGCCTGATCCAGCGCGATTACAAGAATGTCTCGCTGTACGATTATCACTACAATCCGCAGCCGCCCACGAAACCCGAAGTGAAGCTCACCGATAGCGGCCGCCAGGTATTCGGTGGCGGCGGCATCACTCCCGACGACATCGTCGCCGCACCTAAGCCGGACGATTTCCAGCAGATGCTCTACCGCCGCGGCGTGTTCTATTCGCAGCAGCAGGGCGTCGGCGATTTCACGCGCTACTATTTGGGCGAAAAACCGGACATCACCAAAGATTTCGTGGTGAATGACGCCGTCGTCACCGATTTCCGCAAGTATCTGGACAAGCAGAAAATCAAATACACCGACGCCGACATTCAGGCCAATATCGTCTGGCTGAAGTGGCAGATCAAGCGTGAAGTCTTCACCTCTTACTTCGGCTTGAACGATGGCTACAAAGTGGAACTGCAGGACGATGTCCAGCTTGAAAAGGCCATTGACCTGATTCCGCAAGCCAAAGCTCTCTACCAGAACGCCCGCAAAATCCTAGCCGAACGCAACGCCGGACAACTCAGCCAGCCGCAGTAAAGATCTCGCGGCGGCACCCTGCCGTCTTTGAATTTGCAGCGGCCGGTCTTGCCCCGCAGGACGGGGCACCCTTTGCGGTTCGTTTTTTCCCCACGCTCCTACGCTCTTCCCAATGCCTCGCGCGTTTCCCTCCCAGACGTATTTTTCGGCGCTGCGCCAATCTTCGTCCCGACCGCAATTGGTAACTATTGCACGCAACGGCACGCCGCCCCGAAACGGTTTCGACCGCCACACCAGAAGACCTTATCCTTATTCCAGGTCGCACCAGTCCGCCAGAGACCATGAGCGCCACCACACCGTTCCACAAAACGCTGGAAAGAGGTCTGCGACAAATGTCGCCCACTTCCTGGGCGATCACCAGCGGGTGGGTGCTGCTGGTCGGCAGCTATTCCATTGCTGCTCTTACAGTTCCGAACGGCCGCAGCCTCACCGTCTTCGGCGACATCGTGCAATGCTTGGCCGCGATGTTTGCCTGCGGCGGCCTGGTTCTGAATTGGGGCACCACCGAAAAACGCACCCGCGTCTTCTGGATCCTCCTCAGCCTCGGCTGTTTCGCCTGGCTCGCCGGACAGTGCCTCTGGACGTACTTTGAGGTGGACCTGCGCCAAAGCGTCCCGAACCCCTTCATCGGAGACGTCATCCTGTTCCTTCATCCCGTTCCCATGATTGGCGCCCTCGCGCTGAAGCCGCACGATAAGCGCGACGATCTGAACGTACACATCGGCTATCTGGACTTTTCCCTGCTGCTGGTCTGGTGGGTATATCTCTATCTCTTCGTCGTGATTCCGTGGCAATACATCGCGCCGAACGTGCTCACCTACGGCTGGAGTTACGATCATCTGGCGGCGATTGAAAACATGGTGCTCACCGTGGGCTTTGCCGTCCTGCTCGCCAGGGCCCGAGGCGCGTGGAAGGAAATTTACGCGCATCTTTTCAGCGCTTCCCTGCTCTACGCCGCCGGTTCCTACATCACCAATCGCGCCATTGACCGCATGGACTATTACACCGGCAGCCCGTTCGATCTGCCTCTAGTGGCTTCCTTCGTGTGGTTCGGCACCGCGGGAATCATGGCGCACCGGCTGAAACCACAGCGCGAAGCGATCTCTTCGCACAACGACCGGTCCAAGAGATGGGCAGCGCTGCTGGCGATGACCGCGGTGTTTTCGATTCCGCTGATGGCGCTCTGGAGCCTGTGGAGCACGCGCAGCCCCTCCGACGTGCGCATGTTCCGCATCGGTGTCACGCAGGTCACGCTGGTCGTGGTAGCGCTGCTGATCGCCTTGCGGCAACGTCTCGTGGATCACGATCGCATTCGTTTGCTGGACGAGTCGCACGAATCGTTCCAGAACCTGAAACATTTTCAAGCCCAGATGGTGCAAACCGAAAAACTAGTCTCGCTGGGACAACTGGCGGCCGGAGCCGCACACGAAATCAACAATCCGCTCACCGGAATTCTGGGCTATTCCGATCTATTGGTGGACGATCCCACGCTCGGTGAGCGTCAGCGCGTGGTGGCCGAAAAAATACGCACGCTTTCGCGACGCATCAAAACGCTGGTCACCAGCCTGCTGAGTTTCGCGCGCCGCGTGCCCACTGAAAAACTGGCGCTCGACCTGAACCAGGTGATTGCCTCCGCGCTCCACCTCAGCAATTTGGACCTGCGCGGAAAACACATCGAAGTGGAGACCTTGGTTGACGAGGATCTGCCGCAGATTCTCGGCGATGCCAATCAGGTGCTGCAGGTCTTTTTCAACCTGATCAGCAATGCAGTGGACGCGCTCGAAGAAGTCGGCGGCGGCAAGCTGGTCATCCGCACCTCACACGCCGATGGCAAGCTCTTCATTGAATTCTCAGACTCCGGCCCAGGCATCAAATCGCCGCAGCACGTCTTCGACCCGTTCTTCACCACCAAACCGGTTGGCAAAGGCACTGGCCTGGGCCTCAGCATCTGCTACGGGATCGTCCAGGAACACGGCGGCCGCATCGAATGCTTCAATCGCCCCGAAGGCGGCGCCACATTCCTGGTCGAATTCCCCGTGAACGCCCTCGATGCCTACCTTTCCAGCCCGCCCCTGGCCACCGCCTCGCAATCCAATTAAACCGCAGCCGTTCCCGGAGAATACCGATCTCCCGATTGGAGCATTGTCCGCCGCCCAGAAGCTCCGTTCGCGGCGATGCGTGCGCACCGCAATCAATTTGGAGTGCGGCGGCTCGCCGCCGCTTTCGCCGAAGCTGAATGCCCTACAACAAACGATCCAGGCGAGGCTTGCCTCGCCCAGCCAGCACCCATCGCACCAACGGGCCGTGTCAGACGCAGCTGCAGCGATCCATCTGATGTATGATCCCGAACCGAGGAAACCAGTTGAATCCGCGCCGCGCACTCTTTCCAATTTGTCTCTGCATTCCGGTCGTTGCGCTGCTATTTTCACTCGCCGCCAAACGCACGACCGCGGACGCCCCCGGAACCACCCTGAAAACCCACGCCGTAGTCCTAATCGTCCTCGACGGCTTCCGCTGGCAAGAAGTCTTCGACGGCCCAGAACACGATCTAATGGACGCAAAACACGGCAACGCGCAAGATGCCACCCAACTACGCAAGACTTTCTGGCGCGACACGCCGGAAGCAGGCCGCGAAGCTCTGTTGCCGTTCCTCTGGACCGTAGTCGCCAAGCAAGGCCAAATTTACGGCAATCAAAATAAAGCCAGCGTCGCCCAAGTCACCAACGGCTACAAATTTTCCTACCCCGGCTACAACGAGATGTCCACCGGCTATCCCAATCCCCAGATCAGCAGCAACGAATTCGGCCCTAATCCGAACGCAACAGTTTTCGAATGGCTAAACAACCAACCGGAATTTCACAATCAGGTAGCGGTCTTCGGCACGTGGGACACTTTCAACGATATTTTTCGCGCTAAAACGAGCGGCCTGCTAGTGCGCGCCGGATGGAATTTGCCCTGGGCCGAACAGCTGACGCCCCGCGAGCAATTACTGAAGAAGCTGTACGAAACAAGCACGCGCGTGGAAGACGACGACGCGCCCGATTCCTTCACCCACGAAGACCTGCTCGATTATCTGCAGGCGCACAGCCCGCGCGCTCTCTTCGTCGGCTACGGCGAAACAGACGATTGGGCCCACGAAGGCAAGTACGACCTCGTCCTGCAAGCCGCGCACGAAGACGATCAGCGCATCGCCGAGCTATGGCGCACCATGCAAGCCAAGCCCGAATATCACGACCAGCTAACCTTCATCATAACCTGCGACCACGGCCGCGGCAGCGGCCTGAAACTCTGGCGCGACCACGACAAAAATATCGCCGGCGCCGAAAACATCTGGATCGCAGTCATCGGTCCGGACACGCCCCCCACCGGCGAAATGACGAACGTCCCCCGCGTAGCCCAAAGCCAGATCGCCGCCACCATCGCCGCGCTGCTAGGCCAGGATTATCGCAGCGCGGCGCTGCAGGTCGCCGCGCCGCTGCCCGTTCTGTCGAAGTAAAGGGCGGCCCGGGCGAGCTACAGCAAACCCAGATGATCTGGATATCTGGCTTGCAAAGAACTCACCAGCACATCAAATTCGGGAAGCTCGCGCAGATTCCGCAGCCACGGGTCCTTCACAAAAAACGGCCAGCACGCGAATCCCGTGCTCACGCTTCGTTCCAGCCACTCGAAAGCCTCGGCCGGCCGCCCCAGCACAGCCAGAATGCAGGCGACCTGATAATAGCTATGGTGCGCATGTCCAAACGATTTCGGGCTGGCGCAAGCCCGGTTCAAGAATTCCAGCGCCCGTTCCGGTTTGCCCCGCAGCGCGTGAAACACGCCGTAAAGACTCGCCGTCAGCGGCTCTTCCGGCAACAGCCGCATCGCTTCGTCGAGCAGCGCCTTCGCTTCGTGCCAATCCTCGGCCATCATGGCCAGCTGCGGCGCAAAATAGACATGGTATTTGTTGCCGGGGCTTTCCCTTCGCCAGGCATGGATCTCTTCCCACGCCAGATCGTACTGCCGGCCCCAGACATACACCTGCACGACGCTGTGACTCACTGCTTTCCGCGGATGGAATGGCCGGCCTCGCTCGTACATCTCGCGAGCGTGTTCGAGCAAGCCGATGTGCGCCAGAATTGTGCCCAGGCGATTGTAAGCGTGCGGCAGATTCTTCTGCAGCGCCAGCGCCCGCCGCAATTCGGCGATCGCTTCCAGGTGTTGAAAATTCTTCGAAGGTCCCCACAGCAGAAAGGCCTTCGCCACGTGCCCCTCGGGAAGCTCCGCATCCAATTCCAGCGCGCGTCGGCAGTGAAATTCGGCCTTCTCCAGCCACACGCTCGCCGGATCCACTTCGAAGTGGCGCGTCGCGCATACCAGCGCAAGCGTGGCGTGCGCCAGCGAAAAACCAGGGTCCCGCGTCACCGCGTTGCTGAGCCGCTGTGCCGCTTCGTCGAGCAGCGCCGAATCACCAGACGAACTGAGCCGGTACCCATGCATGAATTCCGCATAAGCGAGCGGATCCTGGCTGTGCCGCGGGCGGCGATTGGCCGTCGCAACATGCAAGGTTCTGTTCAATGCGCCCGCGATTTGCCGTGCGGTCTCGTCTTCCAGGGCGAAAAGGCGGTCCAGGTCGAAATCACGTTTGCGTGAAAAGCAAACCCGCTGCAAATGAGCATCAAACATTTCCAGCGACACGCGACGTTGCCCTTTCGATTCCTGCATCGCGCCGCGCACCACAAACCGGACGCCCAGGCGCGTTGCGATATCCACGGTTGACGCGTCCAGCGGCTGGTTCAGCACCGACGACGTCGGCAAAACATCCACTCCTTGCAGATTTCCCAGCCGCGAAACCAGCGCATCCGCAAATCCCAGGCTCACGCCCTGCTCATCGGATATATTCCCCAGCAGGAGCAGCGGCAGCACGGCGAGTGAAGTGCGTTCACTTCCTGCCGCGGCATGTTCCGCAGCGGACTCGCGGGCTGAATTTTGCTGTCGGTCGGATGGTGGAAAGCGCGCATCGATCACGCGCAGCGGGCCAATGAACCGGTATCCCTTGCCGACGACGGTTTCCAGGTAACGTGACCGGGCGGGGTTGTCGCCTAACGCGGCGCGGATTTTGCGCACGATGTTGTTGACGCTGGGCTCAGCATCGATAAAGAGGTCCGAACGCCACAGCTTGCTGACGATGTCCTGACGCGTCACTAATTGTTCGCGCCGGCCCACCAGGAAAATCAGCAACTCCATCGGCTTTTTTTCCAGCTTCACGCGCCGTCCATTGCGACGGAGCTCGTAGCGCCCCAGGTCCAGCTCGATTGTACCGACAGCTCGATTTCCAGCGCGCATTGGCCTTCCTCGCCGGCATTATCCTCTAAGTTTGAATGATTTACGACGATATACAAAAGATATGCAAAGGTTATCTGCTTTCAATTGAATCCGTTCACCAATCGGCGGATTATTCTCGCGGGTCAACATTCCACTTTGGAGGCACAACCGTGAAGCACAGCATCCTTATCACTCTCGGGCTCGTCGGTCTGTTAGGCGCGGCCGGCATGGCCATTTCTGTCGGCGCTCGTCCGGCGGCTTCGGCAAAAAATGCTTTCACTCCCAACGACATTCCCTACGGTCCAGCGCCCGCGTTCATCGCACCGGGCGCGCAGCTGGCCGTGCTGGAGGGCAACCCCGGCGCGTCCAGCGGCGATTACACCGTGCGTTTGAAAATGCCGGCCGGATATCGCATCGCGCCGCACTGGCACCCGCAACGGGAAAATGTCACGGTGCTGTCCGGTACGTTCAAAGTTGGAATGGGCGATCAATTCGACGAGAGCAAAATGGGAGCTTTTCCCGCGGGCAGTTTCGCCTATCTCGATCCGGACATGCACCACTACGCGATGGCCACCGGAGAAGTCGTGGTGCAAGTTCACGGCGCGGCCCCACTGCAGTTCAACTACGTCAATCCCAACGACGATCCCAGCCGCAACAAGTAGTTGCTGGCCGATGCGAACCACGCGCCCTAGCTCCAAATCGCGCACCGTGGCGGGCGGAAGGCGCGCCGATCGATCTCGCACAACAAATTGCAGCTCAACGCCCGCGTCTTCGATCACGTCGCCCGAAGCGAGCCTCGTCCGTCATCATTCAAATGTGTGTTCCGGTCTTTGCACGAAAACCGCCTGCACCCTGTTTTCCGTCCACCAATCCTTCCATATCTGAATATTCTCCTTGCTCAGTTTCGCATTCGCTGGCAGTGGCGGATCCTTCACCATCAATGCCAGCACTCCCATCACGCATTCCTGATACGGATGCGAAGATAACGGCGTGCAAGTCTCCTGCTCAATCTCTCCTTGCACTCCGATTGCACTCGCTCTCCAAATCGGCCGGTACGCTCTTTGCGGCGTCTCGAGATTCTGCAGTTTCCTGGCCATTTCCTCCGTCTTGTCCAATGAATGAATCAGCGCCTCCACCGCCTGCTTGCCGCCGATGAACTCAAGCTTTCGCACCGCTTCGTAAGCGTACTTGCCGCTCAATTCCGATACGATCTGGTCGAACATTTCCCGATCACCCAGCTGCGCCAGCCCCACCTGTGTATTTCCTTGCACGGCCGTCCACAATCCAGGACGATCGAATATCGTTCCGTATCCCACGGCGCCGAAGCCCATCGGGTCTCCCGTCGATGGCCGAGGAAATTGCCATAGGATCGGCAGTGCCGCCTCTCCGCCAAACGCCGCGATGGCTAGAATCGCATCCGGATATCCCCAATCCACTTTCCGCGCTAAGCACTTCAAATACGGATCCGAAACATTCGGATAAACGGGAAACGTAAGTTGTGCGTCCTTGTGACTCGCCAGGTAATCCTTCCACTGCGCCACTCCCTCCAGCGAGTAGTTCGCCTTAGGCAACCCTGGCGCGCGCCGCCGGCTACGAATCGAATCAATGTCGCGCAGCAGCCCCTCGCGCATGTCCGAAGTGTAGTCGCCGAAATCGGTAATCATCGCAGGATCATCCGCGTGCGCCACCAGATATTCGATCAAAGTATGCAGCGCCCGGTCGTCTCCCACAATTGTGAGGTCGCCGAGCGGAGGGTAGGGATGCTTGGGATCTCGCTGCCAATCATCCAGCGCGTCGCGATACTTCTGGTCACCCAGTTTGGCCAGAGCGATCCGTGCCGAGCGCACCCATCGCTGGCAGTAAATGCCCGTCGGCGTATCGATAGGCCAAGCCGCGATCTCACGCAGCGCGGGAATAGCCTCATCGCCGGCCACGGCAGCCAAACCGTAAAGATCAAACGAATATGGCACATCGTAGTTCTCGCAATAGCTCTGCAGCCGCAGCAGCAAAGCCACCGCATGAGGAGGATTCCGGTCTTCACAAGTCTGCGCAAGCCCTGGTGCAACGCCCACTGATGAAATAGAAACCGCCAGGACGGCAAGCTGGAGCCAGACGCAGACCCGCTCGGTACTCTGAGGTTTCATTCGTTGCCTCCGATGCTTCTTCCAGGCAGTCGCATCTCAATGCAGTTAGTACGGAGCAGGTGAAATTCCTTGCAGGTGCCAGTCTATAAGGCGCTCGGCTTGAGACGATAAATATTCTTGATGCGCTCAATCTGTTCTTTGAATTTTGAGTGTACCGCACCAGCGAGTACATTCGCGCGGCCAGGTCTCGCGTTTGCCATGAACTTCCAACGAGTCTTCACATCTCGGATCCGGGTGGTGCAGTCCTCACGAGAAGGTATGCGCATGATTCGTGAGCTTCGCCGCCTATATAGTCTCCCCATGATGTCCAGTGTCCGCAACTTCCCTTCCCCATTTCTGCCGTTTGGAACCGCGCTCTGCAGCGCGGCGCTCCAAGTAAATTGTTGTCGCTGACCTCCTTCCAGCTCCAAGTCCAGCTCTAACTAAAATCGCACTCTCGTTCGGCTAACCCTGTTCCCGCGCGGAACAGCTTCTAAAAAAACAGGAGAGCTCCCATGATCTCGCGCAATCAGCGCATCCGTTCGGAACGAAATGATTTTGAAGCACGTAGCGCCGCACTCTTTGGTCGAAAGCCCACCGCAGGAAAGCAACACACGCAAACCCGCATCCTAGCGCTCCTGGTCAGTCTCTCGCTGGTCGTCCTGTTTATCGCGTTCGGCGCGCGGCACACGATTGCTCAGACCGGCTCGCCTGCAACGCTATCCGGCCAGTTTGAGCGCGAGGCCCGCGGCGACAACACGCTACTTGTTTGGGCGGGAGACAAAGCCCACATCGCTCCGGACTTCGTCGCGGTCATAGACTTCGATCAGCGCTCTCCCAAATACGGCAAGGTCCTGAAGGTCGTCCCACTGACGGGCCCAAACGCCGTCGGCAACGAACCGCATCACGTGGGACTCTCCGAGGATGGCAAGACGCTGGCGCTCGGAGGCCTCCTGAGCGTTTTGCGCGGACAGGACCAGGTCTACTTTTTCGATGTGAGCCACCCGCGCGACCCGAAATTCATTCGTTCCGATAACCCGCCCCACGCCTCAATTGCTGACGAATTCGATTCGCTCAGCAACGGCGGCTTTTTCGGCACCTTTATGGGTTCTCCGGACGGCGCCAACCCCGGACGCTTGGTGGAATATGATGCCAATCAGCATTACGTGCAGGCCTGGCCGCTGGATCCGCCCTCGGATGGGTTCGATCCCCACGGCCTATCCATCGACGAAGCTCACAACATCGTCCTTACCAGCGATTTCATCTGCCCGCTTCATACCTTGAACGTTCCGGGCGGTGACGAAGTCGTGTTGCGCGGCAGCGTTCGCGTGTGGGATTTCGAAAAGCGTTCCATCATTCGCAAAATCGTGGTCGGCGACCCTGCGAATCCCTCCGGCACCATCAACGTGCAGCTAATTCCGGGCGATCCCCAGTTGCGCGCGTTCACCGCGGGCATGGCGGATAACAAGCTCTATCTGCTGGACACTCAAAAAGGCACCGCGAAGCCTGTCTTCGACTTTTCTCCCTTCGCCGTCGAGACTTTCCCCATCTGGCCGCAGCTTTTCCGCATCAACCGCGATGGCACACGCCTTTTCATCACCCTCAACTACGCGGGCAACGCGGGTAAAGTTGTGCAGTTCGACATTTCCCGCCCGGAACATCCGGAGGTGCTGAGTGTTGTCGATCTAGGTCTGGGTTCGGGTCCACACTATCTCGCGCTAACCAAGGACGAAAAGCGCCTGGTCGTCTCCGATTATTTTCTCGTCGAAGATCTCGTCCCAGGCGGAGTGGTGAAGGCCGAGGGCGATCACAAAGTCCATGTGATCGAGCTGGAACGCGATCACATTAAACTCGATCCGCGCTTCGACGTAGACTTCAATCGCGACATCAGCACCGGCCCCGCCCGCCCGCACGGATTCGCCTTCCTTCCGGCAGGCAGCGATGAATAGCGAACGAGCAGCGAGACGGGGATAAACCGGCAGGCGGTCACTGAAGACCGTGAATCCAAATTTGCTGTCCGGTCTTCACACCGCCATCAGCCGGCGCCGCAATCACAATTGCGCGCGCCGCCGCTGATGCTTTCTGGGTTAGGCAACCGAAAACTTGAAAGTCCACGTGCCGTGCCGCCTCAGGGGACAAGTCCCGTCCTCGTACCGCACTTGTCCGCCCGGCACGATAGCAAGATACTTGGTCTCTTTTCGGTGGCTTGTCCTGAAGATTATCGTGCGGATTGAACAGCCGCCACGTTGCACACTGCCTCGCACGCTCCACAATCGGTGCAGTCCTCGGCCTTGACGATGAGCGAACCATCGTCTTTCTTCACGATAGCCTCAACCGGGCATGCCTCAAGGCAGTGATCGTCTTTGTCGCATTTTTCCTGATCGATGATGTACGCCATACAGCCTCCATAAGTCCTGGCATGCTCTCTCCACCACAGTCACGCTCATAGGTTACCGTCGCGGCGAGGATCCGTATGTATCGTCCATCACATAGCCATGTGCCGCAGGTCACTACCGGCTGCCAGCCAACGCCATGAGCCGTCGCCAGGTCAGCGACTAGCTCCCGATAAGTCGTGCGGCATCAATCGGACGAGTACTTTCGGGCGATTCCGCTGGAAGCGTATGCGCCTCAGTTATCGAACGTCCGGCACTGCGCAACTGTGGCGTTTGTGAACGCCGCTTTGACCTCAACGCGAAAGCCCTCGGCTGCGGTGCGGAGCAGAAACTCCGATCTCGCACGGCGAATTCCTACTCAACACCCGCGAATTCGATCACATCGCCCGCGACAGCTCTCAGGTGGACTCGGCTACAACCTTACGGTGCCTCCGCGCGCATGTTGGGCGTCAGCATGATGACTTCGCCGTGGGCACCACGAATTAAATCCATCACTTGAGCCACCGCTTGGAACTGAACGGCGGGATCTCCCTCGACGTACACCGACCAGTCCGCGCGCCGCGCAAACTCGTCTTCAAGCGCGCGCGGCAGTTCCTCCGCTGTGATTGGCCTCGAGTTCAGGTACAGCCTGCCGCTTGCGTCCACGTAAACCAACAACCCCGTCTCCCGCGAGTCAGACCTCGCATGAATGACGCCGGGCCGCAGCAAGCGCGCAGGAATCCCACTGCTTCGCCCATATCCGCCGAGCATTAGTGCGGCATTTGTCAGGAAGAGAACAAGATAAGTCACCGCGTAGAGGTATCCAAAGTTAGGAAGGCTCGACTCCGGCCCCATCAGGTGCAACTTCCGTCGGGCCGACTCGCGCTCCGCGCGCAGCGTATCGAAAATCGCGAGGCTCTGCCCGCGCGTCACGTGCGCCGAATCCGATGCGAGCGAACCCACCAACAGCAGCGCAAAACTGATTCCAACCAGCACACAAGAAACCAGCAGGGCCCCGGCGCGGATCCAGCCGCCACGTGCGTAGTCGCTCTTATCCGTCGAAACCCGCAGCCGCGGGTGGAATGCCTGAAGGCAGGCCGCGCCAGGGAGGATTTCCACATCGAGAGTGTAAAGGCCCGAGCTGCTATCGAAAGCGCCGAGGTAATCGCCTGTGATGGGGCGAGTTGGCTCGCTGCCCCAGCGATTGCGCCAATCATCCGTCCAGCTGGTGCTAACGCGTCCATCCCGGTAAAGCCACCAGCGCGTCTGAATCACTTTGTAAGCTTCGCACTCGGGATTATTCCCATATGGATAGCCATCCAATTCGATCAAGAGATCGTAATCAGTGTTGAGATTGATCGGGAAACTGCCGGTCCTGACATGTCCAGGCTCGAGCGAAACGGGCATATCCACCGCGACCCAGGTGCGGGTCGCAACCCAATGATTAAAGGCAGGAAACAACAGGAGGCCCGCGCAAAGTAAGGAGGCGCTAAGCCCTATGCGCGCGGCCGTGGGCGTCCGCATATCTAATTGTGACTCCAGCGTGAAGCCGAAAGTTCCCCGTGCGGCGCAGAATCACAGTCCCCGGTAGTCGAACTTGAAAACTTGGCTCAATCTCGCACGACAAATTGCAGCTCAACACCCGCGACTTCGATCACATCGCCCGAAGCCAGCTTCGTCGGATGCGTGATCGGCGTGCCATTCACGCTCGGCACCTTGTCGGCCGGGCCGATGTAATACGAATCATCATCGCGGCGATTGATCTGAGCGGCGGCTTTCGGCTTGAACCAGCCTTTCAGCTTCACCGTGGCCATCGCGGATTTTCCTACGACGGTAAGCTTGTCCGTCAGCGTGTATTCGCTCCGGTCCGTGCTGCCTTTGAGCACGACGAGCGTCGGCAATTTCATCCGCCCCGGCGCGGGCTGCGCACTCTCGCCCACCGCCGCCACTTGCCGCAAAAACTCCCGGCGATCTTTCGTATCCAACATCACAGTCTCGTTGATTTTCGGCACGGCGAGTTTCACCGTGGCATCATCTAGCTTCGTTGCGCGCACCTCGACCGAGTCTGTCACGACAATAGTGTGCTTGCCGATACCCACCGAATCTCCGGGCTTCAGCGTCACCATCTTCACGCGCTGACCATTCACGAACGTCCCATTCAAGCTGCCGAAATCCTGCAGCATCAAGCGGCCGTCTTCGTGAAACACGCGCGCGTGGTAGCTGGAGATCGCCGGATTATCAATGACGATGCCGTTGTCCGGCGAGCGCCCGATGCTCACCTCCTGCTGCCCCACCGCTACTTCCTTCAATATCGCAGTCTCGAACTTCAAAACCAGCTTGGACATGGGAACGCCCTCCCTATCAAGATGCATCCTCGGATGCCTTAAACCATCGGCCGATCTTGCTCAACGCGCCAGCTGCCTTCGGCGCGTAGCGCAAGACAATCGCAGTAATGTTGTCGCCACCGCCCGCATGATTCGCCTGCTCTACCAGCGAATCGGCGGCCTCTTGCGCGCCCGTCGCTTCCTGCAAGATCCCGGCGATCTGCGGCTCGGAAAGCTCGCGAAATAATCCGTCGGAACAAAGCAAATACGTGTCGCCCTCGCGCAAAAGCTCCTCGGTGACTTCCACATCCACGTTCTGCTCCACGCCCAACGCTCGCGTCAGCACGTTCTGCATCCGGCTGCGCCCCGCTTGTTCCAGCGTGATGATTCCACGCCGCACCTGCTCGGCCACGAACGAATGGTCTTCGGTGAGCTGGCTCAACTGCTCGTCACGAAATAAATAAGCCCGGCTGTCGCCCACGTGCGCGATGCACGCACGGTCTTCCAGAAAGCGCACGGCCACAATCGTCGCGCCCATGCCCTTCCCGCTCTTGCCATCCGAAGCCTGCGCGGCCTGATAAATTTCCTGATTGGCCAGGCGAATGGCGCTCGCCAAGCGATTGCATACGTCACTCACGCCCTCGATCTGTTTGCCGAAAACGGCCAGTGCCGCATCGGCCTGCGCGTCGCGGCAATGCGTCACGGTGATTTCAGTCGCCAGGCGGCTGGCCCGTTCGCCCGACTCGAGGCCACCCATGCCGTCCGAGAGAACGAACAAGTCCAACTCCGGCGCCAGCCGGAAGCTGTCTTCATTGTTCTCGCGAACACGCCCTGTATCGCTGCGCGCGCCAACTTCCATCACGCTTCCCCCACGCTCCATTGCACCCTATTGCGAATGAAGCGTCGCTTTTGCGAATTCTTGCGTGGCCCCGGAAATCTTTTGGCTACGACTAGGTCGGATCGAACCCTTGCTTAGTCCTTCTGTTTCGAACCGCCCATGGGATTGCTCACCTGATGCACGTTCGAAAAACCCTTCGCTTCCAGCCGCTCGGTCACCCCGCTGACGCGCTTCGCGTCAATCGGCCCGCAAAACAGGGCATAAAATTTCGCGGAGCCAAAGGTTCGCGTCGCGATGTATGCCGGCAATTGCATGCCTTCGATCTTATTCGCCGCGGTTTGCGCCTTGTCCTCGCGCTCGAATCGCCCCACCCACAGGTATGTGGAGTTGGTGACCACAGAATTGGGTCCCTGCCCCTGCGCGGAGTATGACGTCGCGGCGTGAAGATTTTTCCGCACCGGCCCGGTCTCCATCCGCGGAAAAACGTCCGGCACGGCAGGCTTCACTGGTTCCGGCGCCAGAGTCTTCGCATGGGCGACGGGCGCAGGCTTCGTCACTGGTGCTTTGGCCGCCACCACCACTGGCGCAACCGGCGTTACGGGCGGAGGCGCGGGAATCTGATACGCGAAATCCGGCGGTTTCGGTGGCGCCGCGGCCTCGGGCGGTGCAATGCGATTCGCTGCTTGCTCTACTCCCAGCCAATGCAGTGCGCTGAGCGCGCCGATTACCAACAGCGCTCCGAGCAAGATCCATACGACCGGCGAAGTGCGCCGCGCCGTCGGCTGCGGTATTGCGGCAGGGACCGCAGCGGCGCGTGGCACGGCTGTCGAGCTGTGAGTCAAATTTGTGGTCGAAGTGCCCAGCGGCCGCGGAGGCGGCGCTGCGGGCGCGCCCGAACGCAGGCTCGATTCCAGCTCGGCGATGGATTGAAAACGCTTCGCCGGCTCCTTCTCCAGGCACTTCAGAATCGCGCGCTCGGTAGCGACTGGAATATTCGGCTCGATTTCATGCGGCGGCGGAGGCTCTTCGCGCATTTGCTTCAACGCCAGCGCAATCGAATTGTCCGCGGTGAAGGCCGGCACGCCAGTGAACATTTCGTACAGCATCAATCCCAGCGAATAAATATCCGTGCGGTAATCCACCGGCTTGCCCGCCACTTGTTCCGGCGCCATATACGCCGGCGTGCCCACCATCGAGCCTGTCAGGCGAGTGCCCGCTTCCATGGAGCGCGCGATGCCGAAATCCATGATCTTCACGTTGCCTTGCGCATCAATCATCACGTTTTCCGGCTTCAAATCGCGATGCACGATTCCCTGCGCGTGCGCTTCTTTCAGCCCCGAGCAAATCTGCAGCGCCAGGTCCGTCGCTTTTCGCTGCGGCAGGCCGCCAAAGCGATTCAGCACCGAACGCAGGCTCTCGCCTTCCACAAACTCCATCGAGGTGTAGGCGATTCCGGCGGCGCGATTGAATTCATGTACGCGGCAAACATTCTTGTGCGTTATTTTCCGCGCGAAGAGCAGCTCATTTTTGAAGCGATCCATCATGGCTTGATCGGAAGCAATCTCAGGCTTCAAAAGTTTCAAAGCCACCGTCTCGCCGGTTTCGCGATCGCGCGCTTTGTAAACGTTGCCCATGCTGCCGTGCCCGGCTTCGCCCAGAATCTCGTAGCGCACGCTAAGCGCAGCTAGCGCCGCAGGGCTCAGCGATGGGCTCGCCGCAGCCGACGCCGCCACGTCGTCCGCGAGCACCGCCGCGGCATCTGGCACGTCGCTCAGCAGGACGGTATCCCGATGACCCGCCGTGCGTGCCGGTGCATCCGTGTCAGACGAGCCGGACGTGCCTCGTCCCGAAGCACCCGGCTGAGGTGCGCCCGGTTTTGGAATGCCCGACTTCGGATTGATCGTTTCGGTCATATCCGTACCATATAGAGTAAGAGAGAAGCGCGCCGCGCGGTGCGCGACGAAGGGCAGGTGTAGGGAAAGAGTATCGGGTCGCGGGAGGCCCCGACATGCACAAATAGCCGCTATTTCAGCGCAGAAATCGCGGCATGGCCTTCGCCGCGTTGCAAGACCCAAAAAGTACAGCTAATCGTTTGAGAACAGCCGCGCACTCCGCCCGACCAGCCAGCCCGCGCCATGTCCCATACTGTGTTAGACCAGACGACGTACGGGCCCCTTCCCGGACGGCTGGGAAGGAGCTGGCATGGCAGAGCCAACGATTGCGCCCACCGCAGTGTCCACAGTAGTGCCTGCAGCCGAACAGACTGGCCCTGCGCCCACCGCGAATATCATCGCGTCCATGCTCCAGGCCGCACCCAAGACCAGCGACCTGATATTTTCACCCGGCCGCGCTCCGCAGGTGGAAGTTCACGGCCAGCTCATGCAACTCAAAATTAAAGGCGTCGGCGTGCTCAGCTCGGAAGACACCGCGCGCATCGCCGCAGACCTAATCGGGCGCAACACTTTCGCGGTGCAAAAACTGAAGGACGAAGGTTCCTGCGACATTTCCTACAGCGTGGCAAAGCTCTCGCGCTTCCGCGTCAACGTCTTTACCCAGCGCGGCACCTGCGCGATCGTCATGCGCGTAATTCCCACCAGCGTGCCGGATTTCAAGACGCTGCATCTTCCCGAGCAATTGATTGACGCGGCCCAAGTGCGCCCCGGAATCGTGCTGGTTACCGGGCCGACCGGCAGCGGAAAATCGTCCACGCTCGCGGCGTTCGTCAACAATATCAACGAGGAAAAGGCCTGCCACGTCATCACCATCGAAGACCCGATCGAATTCCTGCACCAGCACAAACGGGCCACCATTCATCAGCGCGAACTCTACAGCGACACGCCCAGTTTCGCGCTCGCCCTGCGCGCCGCTTTGCGCCAGGCGCCGAAACTGATCCTCGTCGGCGAAATGCGCGACAAGGAAACCATTGAAGTCGCGCTAGAGGCCGCCGAAACCGGCCACATGGTGTATTCCACGCTGCACACCATTGACGCCTCCAAAACCATCGAACGCATCGTCGGCGTCTTCCCCAATTCCGACCAGCCCGCCATCCGCGGACGCCTGGCAAAATCTTTCCGCTACATTATTTCGCAGCGCTTGATTCCCCGGGCCGACGGCAGCGGCCGCGCCGCCGTCTTCGAAATTCTGAAATCCACGCTGCGCACGCGCGAATACGTGCAAAAAGGCGAATCCGAAGGAAAGTCCCTGCTCGATGCCATGCGCGACGGCGCCGAAGAAGGCATGCAGTGCTTCGACATCGAAATCGAAAAACTCATCCGCTCGAAAGTGCTGGATATCAACACCGGCCTCTCGTACTCCACGAACGAAGGCAATTTGCGGCTGCTGCTGGCCGATCTGCTGGAGGACCAATCGGGCGCCATCCCCTCGGCCGGGCGCAATTCCGCCGCGAAATCAGGCGCCAGCGAAATGGAAGAAATGATCGAACGGTAGCTCGCCTCAATCTTTTGACTTCGATTTTGGATTTGACTCTGTAGGGGCCGGTCCCGCATTCCGGGACCGGGCACCGATGGCTCGCCGCTGCCGCCCCGCTCGCAGGTGGTCGGAATCGAAAAATCACGTTAATATTTCTACGTATGCCCACTGCGACCCCAAACACCCGCGATGTAATCAACGATCTCAACGCCCTCGCTGCCACCGCGAAATCCGCGCTGGACCTGATGGAGGGCATCACCAAACTCCTGCACCAGAAAATGCTGCGTTACAACTGGGTCGGCTTTTACATGCTCGACAAAGAAGGCAAGCAGGACATGCTCGTCCTCGGCCCCTTCCGCGGCACCATGACCCCGCACACGCGCATTCCCCTGAATCAGGGCATCTGCGGCGCTGCTGCCTCCACCGGCAAGACCATCGTCATTGACGACGTCAGCGCCGACCCGCGTTACCTGGCCTGCTCCCTCGAAACCAAATCCGAAATCGTCGTCCCCGTGTTCGTCGCAAAGAAAGTTGTCGGCGAACTCGACATTGACAGCCATTTCCTAGCCGCCTTCTCCCCCGAAGATCGCACCATCTGCGAACACGCCGCCGCAGTCCTCGGCCGCTGGCTGGAAAAGCACGCCTGAAAATGCCAGGTAGCACAGCCCTGCCTGCGGTAGACGGGCAATCTTGCGTGTGCACCCTCTTTTGACTTTGGATTTCGAATTTGGATTTTAGATTTGGATGGCGGCTCTGCGGAGCAGCGCACACGGGCCCGCACGATCGCTAGCGAAACATGCTTGTTCTGAGTAACAGCGCTTCACGCTGCCTTTTCATCAGGCTGCGCGAAGCGTCTCGATGGGATCAATTTGCGTGGCGCGCCAGAGCGGAACCGCCGCTGAGAGCAATACGATCAGGAATGCGGCCAATGCCGCAGAGGAGAAAACGACTGGATCGTGGGTAGAGACGCCGAAGACCAGGCTGTCGAGCCATCGCGATGTGCCCCAGCATCCCACGAGCCCTACCATTAGCCCAATCACGCCCAACCTTGCGACTTGCCTTCCCGTGCGACGCAAGATGGCAATGGTCCCCGCTCCCATTGCCATACGAATGGCGATCTCCTGCCTGCGGCAACTAACCCAGTAGTTGAAAACGCCGTAGCAACCGATGCTGGCCAGGATCACCGCGATCCCGGCGAAGAGAACCAGCAGAAGCGTGGTGAAGCGCCGTTGTACCAGTGTGGCACCGAGCCAAGCATCGGCGGTTTTCAACGACTGAATGGGAACGTTGTCGTCAACGGAAGTCAATGTTTGCCGCACGGTCACAATCATGTTCTCCGGGTTACCTTTGGTCCGTATCATCACAACCATTGCGGCGTCCACCCGCTGAGCGGCCGATAAGTACATCTCCGGCAACGGCGGGCTGTCCAATCCTATCTGCGGCACATTGGCCGCGACACCGACGATTTCAACGACGGGGCCTTCCATAAAGGGTCCGCCGACTTTAACGTGCTGGCCGAGAGCGGCACCAGGGTCCTGCCACCACGCACGCGCAATCTCCTCATTGATCACCGCGACCATCGAGCCACCCGCCGTATCCTCATCGGACAAAGCGCGTCCGGCTAGGAGCGGCATGCGCATCGTCTGGAAGTAGGCCGTGTCAGCCATATTTACCAACGTCACAGGCATATCCTGCGGACTAGGCGTAGGTTCCTCGACGACCGAATACCACCAGTCCCGGCAGTCGCCTGCCGCCGGAGGACAGTTCACTGCACCTACCGATTCGACTCCCGGCTGCGCGCGAAGTGCTGCTTCAAGGCGCGCATAGAAATCGAGAATGGCCCCCTCACTTTTGTAAGGTACAGGTGGCAATTGCAGCTCGAGCGCGAGCAAGTGCTTGGGCTCAAATCCTGGATTCAAGTTTTCTGCGGCCCACAAGCTCCGCAGCAGGATTCCTGAAGTAAAAAGCAACACGACAGCCGCCGCGATCTCCGCGATGACAAGGCCTCCACGCAGCATGTGCCCTATCCGGCTGGTGCCAGCCCCGGTGCTGCTCTCCTTCAGCAGAATCGTCAGATTCACCTTTTCTGAACTAACCAGGGGTACGAGCGAACACACCATTGCCACGGCCAGCGTCAGCGCCGCTGCGAAGATCAAAACCGGTAGATTTAGATTGGCTTCTGAAAGCCGCGGAATATCACGCGGCCCCAGCACCTCTATCGTGCGCAACCCAAAACCTGCGAGTGCGATTCCGAAAGCACCGCCCACGATTGTAATGAGTACGGTTTCCGTGAGTAGCTGCCGTGCAAGCCTTCTCTGCCCCGCGCCAATTGCGGTCCGAATCGCCATCTCGCGCGCGCGGGTGGTCATGCGAATAAGGAAAAGGCCGCCGATGTTCGCGCAGGCCAGAACCAAGACTAGGCAAACCGAAGCCATCAAGAGGACGAACACGTGCCGTAGGTCGCCCGCTCGGTGCTCAGTGAGGAGTTCGGCAAACGCGCGATGGTCGCTTTCAGGGCCCGGATCTGCCTGCGCGAGCCGCTGCATAATCGTGTCCAAGTCCGAGCGCGCCTGGGACAGTGTTACTCCAGGCTTGAGCAGCGCCAGAACGCGCATCGAGTCGTGTGCGTCGCGCTTTGAGGCCTGCGCAATGGATGGGCGGTATGGAAGATAATAATCGACGGGCGGAAGGAAGAACGCAGGATCTCGGGCGAGTACGCCGATCACAATGTGTGAGGTTCCATTCAGGGTCACCGTCTTGCCAATGATCTGGGGATCGGCTGCGAGGGTTTCGGCCCAAAAAGTCCTGGTCACCACGACGGTCGCAGCAGCCTGCGTTTCATGATCGCTGACGGCAAACAGCCGACCCATTATTGGACGAGAGCCGGTGAGGCTAAAAAATTCGTTCGTGACGACACCGGCGTGTGTGAGCACGGCCTGACCGCGGCCTGTGAGCGTCAGATCGGCCTTCTCGAAGGCAGCCATTGACTCGAAGGAGTGATTCTCCATCCGCCAGTGCTGGAAATTGATCCAGGTTACGCTAATGCCGGTGGCTTTTGCGGAGGACTCGCCGAGCCACACCAAACGCTCGCCCGAGGGGAAAGGCAGCGGCTTGAGAAGCACCGCATACACCGCGCTAAAAATGGCGGTGTTCGCGCCGATTCCGACAGCGAGCGTCAGAATCACGACGAGCGAGAAGACGCGCGCTCTCCAGATACCTCGCGCCGCATAGCGCAGGTCTTGAAGGAGCGATTCAAACGCAGGGAATTCCCACGATTGATAGCTTCGATCGCGCACGCTAGTCGCGTTACCAAAGTGGCGCCGCGCCGCGGCACGCGCCTCTTCCGGCGGCATGCCTCGCTCCAGATTCTCATCGATCAGGAATTGAAGATGGGCATCCATCTCCTGCTGCAGTTCGTCGGCGAGATTCCGCCTTCTTCCGAACGCACTTGCCACCTTCGACCACCATTGGCGCATGAAATCAACTCTCCGTTGCCAGAACCCTTGCCATGGCTAGCGCAAATCGCTGCCACTTCGACGTTGCTTTGACGAGTTGCTTGCGCCCCGCCGTCGTCAGGCCGTAATAACGGGCGCGGCGCCCGTTGGGCGAAGTTTTCCACTGCGGGGAAATCCATTTGCGCTGCAGAAGACGTTGCAGCGCAGGGTACAGGGAGCCGTTGTCGACGAGAAACTGACTGTCGGACTGTTGTTGCAAGTGCTGCGAGATGCCATACGCGTGGTTAGGACCCAGCTTGAGACTTCGGAGGATCAGCACTTCAAGAGTTCCTTGGAGCAATTCGAGGCTGTCGTTGTCAGGTAGACTGTCTACGGTAGACATTCTATCTGTATACGACAGGAATAGACGGCTGTCAAGCGAGCCTACCTAGTCCAACTTCCAACGCGCTGAAGCGTATTTCTCACTACAAAAAAGGCACCTGACCAGCTCTACCACGACGCCGGCCAAATCGCGGCACCGGTTACTTCGCGGGCGGGTGGCGCACCCTTCCACACCACCCAAACGAACGCCTTTGAATTTCCGGGTGCCGCGCTCCCGCCGCAGGTGAGGGTGCGACTTTAGACGCTACGCCATCAATCACCATGGCGAGTCCCACTCGCGGATCGAAAAGAGTGGGGTTCACGGCGTGCGTCGATAACGAACTACGCGTATCTTTCGCGACTCGGGAGCTTCACTCTTGTCAGCCAGAAGTCATTGATGCTTTCCACCATGGACTCAAAGGCGGCCAGCTGCACCGGCTTTTTAAGGTAGCAGTTCGCATGCAGCTGATAAGTTTTCAAAATGTCCGCTTCGTCGTCCGAAGTAGTCAGAACGACGACAGGGATAGTTTTCAAGTTGTGATCACTCTTGACCCGGGCCAGCACTTCACGCCCGTCCATTCGCGGCAGATTCAGGTCCAACAAGATCAGGTCTGGACGAGGAGCCGTTGCATAGGCCCCATCGTTGGTCAGAAATGCCATCGCATCCATGCCGTCCACAGCAACGTGCAACTGCAGGGGCAATTTGCTGGTCTGAAAGGCTTCTCGGGTCAGGCGCACGTCACCCGGACTGTCTTCAACCAAGAGAATTTCTAGTGGCATATAATTTCCTCCCGCTGACGAAACCGGATAGCTGCGTGTTGCGGAACAAATCGGAAGGGGCCTTCAGTTTGACCTCTATGACGGCAAAGTCAATAGCCGCGAACGAACCTCTCGCGCTGCAGTCAACCAGCCGGCTATGCCAGCAACCGGAATTCATACAGGCTCCGGCATCCCTTCGCTGCCAACGGATTGTTAACTTCTCCTTCGGTCCGAAGAGATTTGATTTTGTCTTCATACGCGTTGCGTGAGTTGCGGCAATTTGACTTTAGTCAGCCAGAAATCGAGTGTATTTTTCATCAGCTCTGCGAATCCCTCCCACTCCCCGGGCTTCCGAAGATAGCAGCTCGCCTGAAGTTCATAACCGATTTCCACGTCCGCTTGCGCGTCGGAGGTGGTCAGAATGACGACGGGAATGCTTCGCAGCGTGGCATCTGCCTTGATGCAGGCCAAGAGTTCCCGCCCATCCATTCTCGGCATGTTCAGGTCGAGCAGGATAAGAGCCGGTCGCGGAGCATCGGCGTGGATTCCCTCGCGCCTCAGATAGGCCAACCCATCAACGCCATCGGTTGCCACGCTCAAATTGATGGCGAGTCTGGATTCGTGTAGGGCCTCCCGAGTCAGGCGGACATCGCCTTCGCTATCGTCAATCAAGAGCACCTCTGTGGACATACTGTTTGCTCCGGTTGAGTAAATGGCGGTCGAACGCCATGGAAATAATTCGGAAGGGAGTCCCAGTGTGACGTGATTGCGAGCGAAGTCAAGTAAGGCGCTTGAAATTCCGAGGATCTAGTTAACACGATTGCAGCCCGGGATAGTTCCCGGCTCGTTGCGCCGTCGGACAGTTGTGGGCGGGTGGCTTACTTCGCGGCGGCGGTTTCTGGTGCCTGTGGCTGGGATTGCGGCTGCAGTTCACGCGCTTGCGCCAGGAGTTTTTTCAGTTTGCCTTCGATGGAGGCATCGCCGATGTGTTCGTCTTGTAGGACGCCTTCGGCGTCAATCGTGAAGGTGTGCGGGATCGCCTCGACGCCGAACAGCTTCGAGATCGGCGAAGTAAAACCGCCGTCGCGATATTGTGCCCAGGTCATGCCGTTCTCGGCGATGAACTTTTTCCATTGCTCTTCGTTCGCATCGAGGCTCACGCTGAGCACCACCAGCGGCTGGCCGTCAAATTTTTTGGCGATGTTGCGCAGATGCGGCAGAGCTTCGCGGCAGGGGCCGCACCAGGTGGCCCAGAAATCCAGCAGCACGACTTTGCCTTGCAGGTCGTCCATGGAGATGTGCTGGCCGTCGAGCGTGGTGACGGTGAAAGCCGGGGCCATGCGCGCTCGGGCGAGTTCGGGATTGCTGATGTAACGCAGCGCGCGCTGGTGGTTGGGATCGTCCGGCTTCTCCATTTTTGCAAAATCCTCGAATCGTGCTTTGGCGGCCTCGTCCTGGTGGAGCTGCGCGAGCGTCTTGCCATCTTGAAAAAGCGCGTCGGGAAATCCGGGATAGACCGCGACCGCTTTCGTGAATTCATCGTGGGCGCGCGTGTAGAACTCCTCTTTGTGCTTCTGCGTGGCTTCGCGGACCAGGATCACGCCGTATTCATAGTGCGCGATGGCGGTGGCGCGGTCGCCTTTCGCGTCGGCAACCATTTCCTGCGCGGCAAGCTCGGCGGATTTCCAGTCGTCGAATTCGATGCCGAGCCTGAGCATCTGTTTCTGGCAGGCGTAGCAGTGGCCACCGTCCTGCTTATCGGCTTTCTTGAACTCGCCCAGCGCGGCGGCTTCCATGCGTTCGCGCAGCAATTGCACGGCGGTTTCGTACGTCTTCAGGGCTTTTGCATCGGTAGGCTTGACGTCGGTGGGCTTGGGGTCGGCGGTTTGCGCGCGTGCGGGAGAGAGGATGCAAGCCAGGGCCAGCGTGACGAGGGCGATGCGCATCGGGTGCCTCCCAAGGCTGCGACGGTTGAGCGTCATGCACTGCTGGGTTAACTGGCGCATTGGTACCATTGGATGGCCGGATGGGTCAAGTGTGTTTCATGGGGTCGGTATTGTTGCGATCGGCTGCCAGGCCGGTTGGCGGCACGAAAAACGCTATTCGGCACAGTGGCGCTCGCTTGTGCCGCATTCAAGAATGGCACGGTTTTTTTCCCCAATTGGAATTCAGGCGGGGCGCCAGACGAAGCGATGGCCCGATCTGGATGCCGCCGCTGATCGCCTTTCTCAATGAAACAAATGATTTAACTCGAAGCGAGTGTTCGCTCTTCAACATTGGAAATCTTCGCCTGGCTTTGGCACCGATTTTGCACAGTTCCCTTCCCGCGAGGCGTTTTAGAGTCCTGAATTGAAGATTTGGTTTTCGTACCGACGCCCGGCAAGAACTCGAGCGAAGCAATGTTTTCCTGATTGCCGAGTTCTCCCAGCCCACTCACGATCGCGTCCTTAGCGATCAACGATTTAGTCACCGAGGATCTAGGGGATTCTCGTTCTCGTTTCCTCAGCCGAGCAATTGACCTGCGCTGCGTGTTGCTCCGCGGCAGCGAATAGGAGAATTAAATGAGTAAGCTTATGGTTCGTTTCTTCGTGGTCCTGGCGCTCCTGGCGACTGGCGTGATTGGCGGATGCGGCCGCGAACAAACTCCGGCGGTGCCGCCGGTGGTCGTGAGCACAGTGCCGGCAAACGGCGCAGCGGGCGTGGCTCTTTCGTCGGTCATCACGGCAACGTTCAACGAGACGATGAACCCCGCGACCATCACCAGCGCAACCTTTACTTTGACTGCGCCGGGCGGACTGGCGATCTCGGGCACGGTGGTCGGCTCGGGGCTTACGGCGACGTTCACTCCCATGCTGCCACTGGCTAGCAGCACCCTCTATACCGCGACGATTACCACCGGAGCGCAAAGCAATTTGGGCATCGCGCTGGCTGCGAATTACGTGTGGACTTTCACAACGGGTTTTGTGCCGGTGGTGACTTCTACAATTCCGGCGAATGGCGCTGCCAATGTCCCACTGAACCAGAAAATCACCGCCACCTTCAATCAGGCGATGAATCCCGCAACGATCACCGCTGCCGGAACGTTTACGGTGGCTGTGGCGGGCGGGGGAGCTGCGGTCGCGGGAACTGTGACGTACGTGGCTGGCGCCAACACGGCGATTTTCACTCCTACGATGAACCTCGCGCCGACAACTGTTTATACCGCAATGATTACGACAGCCGCGCAAAGCGTCGGCGGCATCCCGCTCGCGGCCAATCATTCCTGGACCTTTAGCACCGGCATCGCGATCAACAGCACCGCGCCGACCGTGATTGCCACGGTTCCGATCGCGGACGCGATAGACGTTCCGACGAACACGATGGTTACTGCGACATTCAGTAAGGCGATGGACCCATCCACGATTACGGCGACCGGAACGTTCACACTCGCCGTTTTCGGAGTTGGAGGCGCGGCTGTGCCGGGAACTGTTCAATACGCTGGCGCGATCGCGACATTTACACCCACCAATGCGCTGACCGCCGCAACGGAATACACCGCGACAATCACCACGGCGGCGAAGGATCTTACTGGAAACGCCCTGGGCGCAAATTACGTTTGGAGCTTCACCACCGGAGCTGGCCCCAGCAACACTCCGCCGACTATCACACTCACCAGTCCCGCCGACCTGGACACGGGCGTAACGCTGAACGCGGCGGTGAACGCCACCTTCAGCGAGGCGATGAATCCCACCACTCTGCTGGCGCCGGGAACTTTCACCGTGGCTGTGAGTGGAGTTGGAGGCGCGGCGGTCACCGGAAACGTAACCTACGACCCTACCAGCGATACAGCTACGTTCACGCCGCTGGCGAATCTTGCGCCCAGTACAAATTACACCGCGACGATCAGCAACGCGGCGACAGATGTATCCGGCGATCCCTTAATCGCCGGAACGACACCGAATCCCTGGAGTTTCATGACCGGCACCGCCCTGGGACAGCTCCCGCCGGATCTTGGAACGGCCGCGACTTTCGGTTCACTGGGAGGCAATGCCGGCATCACCAACCAGGGAATCAACACGGTGATTAACGGCGACATCGGCACCACCGGCGCTTCCACGTTGGTCACGGGATTCAACGATGCAGGCGTGGGATGCGTATACACCGAAACGGGCAGCGACATCGGAATGGTCAACGGAAATATTGACACTGCACCGCCGCCGCCGACTGGCACATGCCTGGAAGAAGGAACCGCTGCGACATTTGCCATTGCGCAGCAGGCAGCTTTGGATGCGAACGCGGCGTACCTCAGCTTGACTCCAGCGTCACGTCCTGGCGGTACCGATCCGGGCGCTGGGCAACTGGGCGGGCTCACTCTGCCGCCGGGCACATACCAGGCAGCCCTCGGTTCGTTCCTGATCACCGGCTCGGACCTGACTCTCGATGCGCAAGGCAATGCCAACGCTGTGTGGGTCTTCCAGATGGCCAGCACTTTGACCGTCGGTGGTCCTGGAGCTCCACGCAACGTGATTTTGATCAACGGTGCGCTGGCCCAGAATGTTTTCTGGCAAGTGGGCAGCGCGGCCACGATCAATCCCGCGGGTGGAGGAACGATGGTGGGCACCATCATCGCTTCGCAGGGCATCACCTTCTCCACTCCCGGCAACGCCACGGTTACCACGCTCAACGGCCGAGCGCTCTCGCTGAACGCGTCGGTGACGATGGTGAACACCGTCATCAATGTGCCGGCGCCGTAAACCGGATCAGTTTCGCGATGCGCGCCGTCCGCCGGTGCTAACGAATGCGCACACGACGGCGCTGAAGAAGAAGCAGAACAGACTGAACAGCAACTCGAGGGTCCTGGACCCATCTTGCAGCGAGCAGCCGGGTTTGAGGGGGCAACAATGAATCGAGCAGCGCGATTGATCGCTACAGTAGCGACAGCTTTCCTGCTGGTACCCGCGCTTCTTGCGGACGACACCACCAAGCCGAAAGCGAAAGGCAACGACGACGCTGCCGCATCCAGCAGCGCCTTCAGCACGGCTACGTCCGCCACGGCAAATGCGCCCGGTGCACCCAGCCTGAGTCTGCCTTCGGACGCGTCCAAGTCGCCCGCCGACGCCCAGCCCCAGCCGGACGCTGCTCCCCCGGTATCCTCAGCTTTCCCCGCGCCGCCGCAAGACAGCTCCGGCTCCATGGGCGCGATGCATCGTTGGGACGACCCGGAAGGTTACACGCCGAAAATCGAGTGGTTCCTCGGCTACTCTTTCTGGCGCGCCACTCCCACGTCCAACGGCAATCGCATCGGCTACTTGCACGGCGGCAGCACCTCGGTCGCCTACAACTTCAACAGGTACGTCGGCATCGTTGCGGATTTCGCGGGCTTCGACAACAGCAAACTCACGCTCTTCGGTCCCACCGGCAGCGAAACCTTAAACGCCGGCGGAAGCGTTTACACCTTTATGGTCGGCCCGCGCCTCTCCTACCGCAAATATGCAAAGTTTACCCCGTACGCCCAAGTGCTGGGCGGAGTCGTGCACGCGAGCTCGGTTACAGTGAATGGATGCACCGCAGATCCCAGCTGCACGCCCATCGGCGCGGACACCACGTTCGCGGCCATGGCGGGCGCCGGGTTCGACTTCAACATCACCCATCGCATCGCACTGCGCCTGCTCGAAGCGGATTTTCTGCTCACTCATTTCCGTGATCCGATCTCCGCCACCGGCGTATCCCGCGGATGGCAGGACAACACGCGACTCTCCACCGGAATCGTATTCCGCTTCGGCGGCAATCCTCCGCCACCGAGCGCCCCACTCGGAGCCAGCTGCTCGGCAAATCCGGAAGTGGTCTATGCCGGCTCGGGCGATTGGATCGCCGTGCGCGCAGACGCGAGCAATCCCGCAAACTATCCTTTGAATTATTCCTGGTCAGCAAGCGAAGGCAGCTTGGACGGCAGCGGCCCGAACGTTCGCTGGAGTTCCACCGACCGCCACCCAGGCACCTACACGATTTCACTGCGCCTGGAAAACGGCCGCAACGGCACGGCAAATTGCTCGGTAATCGTTCGCGTGGCTCCGCGCCCAAATCGTCCGCCAACCATCAGCTGCTCAGCAGACCGCACCACCGTCACAGTGGGCGATCCCGTCGAGATCACGGCCGTCGCCAGCGATCCTGATAACGACCCGCTGACATTCTCCTGGACCTCGAGCGGTGGCAGACTGGAAGGCACCGGCACCGCGGTGCGTTTCCACACCCGCGACGTTTCGCCCGGCGCATACACAATCACCGGCCGCGTCGACGATGGCCGCAGCGGCACAGCCGATTGCACCCTAAGCATTGCCGTGCAAGCTCCCCCGCCACCCCCGGAAATCAAAGAACTGGAAACGCGTCTCGCGCTGCACAGCATCTATTTCCCCACCGCGCGGCCCACGGAAACAAATCCCGAAGGTGGATTACTCGATAGCCAGCGCCAAGTGCTCTCTGCGCTCGCTACTGATTTCAGCCGTTACCTCACATTCAAACCGGATGCGCATTTGACTCTGGTGGGCCACGCCGATCATCGCGGCGAAGCGGAATACAACCGGAAACTGACCGAGCGCCGCGTGAACCGCACCAAGAACTTCCTGGTCGAGCACGGAGTCCCAGCGGCAAACATCGAAACGCAGGCCCTGGGCGAGACCGACAACCTCACCGCCGACCAAGTGAAACAACTGGTTGACCACAATCCGGACTTGTCCCCCGACGAGCGCGCCAGAATTGACAGCCACCTGCAGACCATCGTCTGGGCCAACAACCGCCGCGTGGACGTCTCTCTCAGCACTACAGGGCAGCAGTCCGTGCGTATATATCCATTCAATGCGAAAGACTCACTCGCCCTGCTCAGCCCCAAAGGCGGCGAAACCGCAAAACCGGCGCCGCGTGCCGCCAGAAAAAAGAGCACTCAACCGTAGGCCCACCCCGATGCGTGTCGGACGGCGACGCCACGCTGACGCCGGATGCCCCATCCTTCCCGCAATTTGGGAAGGGTGGAGCTTCCGATTTTCTTCAGACATTGTGAATTGCGCTGCAACGCAATTCAACCTGAGGACCTGTCCGCCTCAGGTGCGCCGGCAGTGCCGGCCTGCCTGCCGGAGGCAGGTTCGAAGGGTAAGCCCCACAGCGCAATCGGTGTCGAAGGCTGGCCCACCCGCCAAAATCAGCAAGTCCGCCACCATCGCCTAGTCCCTGTGTTCCGACACAGCCTTAGACAATTCTTCGAAGGCGCCGTCGAGAAGGCCAGCTGCCATTATCAGACGGCAAACGGAGTTTGAATTGCGGCCGTGGGCAATCATGGCGCTCAGATCTGATTTCAGCGTGCGGATTCTGTGCGTTAATTCGACGAGGGCGGCTAAGTCCGGATTCGATTTTGATCTCGCGATCTCCATCTGTCCTCCGTGCTGCCCGCAACTCAATCACACAAATCCGAAATTGAGAGCCGGAGCGACTGATAACACGGATGTTAGCGTCATCTCTTGAGTGAGAACATACAGCATTTACCCTAGGCGTCGAAATCATACGTACTGGCAGGTTGTCCCAACTCTCGCCGGAGGCGGCGGCGAGGGCGACAAGACCTTGGCCGGGTTCGCGGGCCTGCTACAAATCCCAGCCTCATATAATCGGGTCTTTTACTGTAGGGTAGGTACTGGGACCTCAGATCACTAACTCCTTAACATAAGTGTTGCCAAAACCGAGCGGCCCCCTATCCTCTCTCAAAACTGGACCATCCAATCCGCATCCAGATTCGGGTACGAAATTGTACTGAATGCAGGAGGGTGGGCAAATGGGCACGCAGGGTTCACAGCCCTATCCAGACGCCGCGCGCATTGCCGAGCTTTTCCAGAAAATTCGCACGCTACGTTTAGACCTGAGTGCGATGATCGAGCATAGCCGCAATTCGAAATCAGTTTCCCGCTTGATTATGGCGTCCAGTCTTCTCGATGAAGCGATGCAAGAGTTAGGGGACCACGAGAAGCAAGGTCTGTAGGCGCTGTATAAGAAGAACGGGGAGCTCTACTATGGTGGCAGGGCTTCTAACTTGCTGCAAAGACTTAGCACACATCGCAGCGATCTTCACGGCAAGAAATGGGACAAGCTCGCAATTTACATCGTCGACGGTAAGCACAAGCTGCATGACGTAGAATCGCTCCTGATCGCGGTTTCCAAGCCCGAAGGTAACAAGAATCATGGGCGACTGAAGGGCCACTTAAAAAACCTCTTAAAGACTCGATGGAAACGGCGGCTGTAAAGGAAATTGCAGCGAGTCTTTATCCAAACCTAGAGCCAAAGCAAGAAAAGAAAAATCGGAGAATTACCGAGAAGAAGATCGAAGCCTTCATACAGAAAAAGGGCGTGAGCAAGACGGCAAGCATTCTGGGTGTGTCACAGGTGCGAGTTAGCCAGCTTCGAGGCGAGAAGCGCTTGCGCCGATGGGTCATCGCCGCCGGAAGAAGCGAGAAGCTCTTGGTTGCAATTGAGACTGCAAGAAACTAGGCGCACGGGAGACTACGGGTGCGTGGGGCGGGTGGCGCACCCTTCCACATCACCCAAACGAACGCAGTTGAATTTCCGGGTGCCTGCCCGCCTTAGGAGGGCCTGGCCTGCCACGACCAGGCCCGATCCTTCGCGCCTCTGTTTCATGCGACGGGTCGGGGTTTCGACGCTCCATCATCAAACACTGCGCCGAACTACACCCCTCAAATCATTGCGGCCAGTGAGTACCAGCACTGTCCCGCGCCTGTACGAACGTACTCACACTTTTTCCCGGTGCTACCCTCACGTACAGCTGTTTTTTCGTTCCATGAATGCTACCGCGGGCCAGGAGCAGAAAAAATGAAACGCCGCTTTCGAAAATTCCGCGACGATCTCGTCGCACTGACCACCCTGCAAAATCCCACCATCGAACTCCGCAGCCACGCCGAACTCGTCCAGGCCGCGCTAATCCACGCAACACAAGAGCAGGCTGCGCCAGCAGCTTCAGTTGCCTCGGGCGCGCCCGCGCCTTGGCCCGCCTGCCGTCGCTCGTTACTGACCGCTCGTCACTGTTGCATTCTAATCTCTAGTCGCCAATTATTAGAAACGGCCGCAAATGATTGAAAACAAACCACTGCGACCCATTCTAATCGCTACTTTTTCGGCTGTTTTGCGTGCATGCGCGCATTCACCCATCGCGAAGCTCGCGTTCCCCGGCACTGCGGGACCGAACGTCGCGCATCATTCGCCCGGAGCGGCGACGGGTTCCTGGTCGGGCAATTTGCCTTTGCCGGTGATGGCGGCGATGATCTGGCGGCCGTGGAAGCGGCCATTTTCGATGAAGATGTGGGAAGTGTCGTCGCCGCCGATGACTACGCCGGCGAGATAAATTCCGGGGATGTTGCTCTCGAGGGTTTCGGGATCGATGGCGGGCTTCCGGTTGGTGGTGGCGAGGCGGATGCCCAGCTTTTCGAGGAATTCAAAATCGGGATGATAGCCGGTGAGCGCGAAAACCTGGCTGGCGGGAATTTTTCCCTCGCCCTTGCCGTCTTTGATGAGCACGTGCTGCGGCTCGAACGCGACCACATGCGCGTGGAACTTGGCGCAGATTTCTCCGGCGCGGATGCGGTTCTCGATGTCCGGCTTCACCCAGTATTTCAGCGTGCGGCCCATTTCCGCGCCGCGATGAATGATGGTGACGCGCGCGCCGGCGCGGAAGAGGTCGAGCGCCGCTTCGGCGGCTGAGTTCCCTCCTCCGATCACCGCGACGTTCTGATTCCAGTACGGGAACGGCTCGGTGAAGTAATGCGAAACGTGCGGCAGATTTTCACCGCGCACGTTCAGATAGTTCGGATGATCGTAAAATCCGGTGGCTACGACGATCTTCTTCGCATGATATTTCTGCGCCTGTCCTTGCGAATCCACAGTATGCACGATGAATGCGCCGTCGTGGCCGGTGACGCCTCCAACCCGTTCGTACTGATGCACTTCCAGACCGTAATGCTCGACGGCGCGGCGATAATATTTCAGCGCTTCGGCGCGCGTGGGTTTGCCGGAGGCGACGGTCATCGGCAGCTGGCCGATTTCCATGCGCTCGGGCGTGGTGAAGAACACCATGTTCGCCGGATAGTGGAGCAGCGAGTTGCACAGGCAGCCTTTGTCAATCACGAGGGCGCTGAGGCCCTCGATGCGGGCTTCGATGGCGGTGGCCAGGCCCGTGGGCCCGGCGCCGATGCAGATAATGTCGTAGGATTCGGTCATGGGAATAGTGTGCGATGGGATGGCGCTGAATTCAACTCCATCGCCTGCGCGGTTGGATGCTGGGGGAGCGGCGCGGGATTCGCGGTCGCGTCGAAATGCTATTTTGGGGCTGCGATGGAGCTAGACAACTTACCGCAGAGACGCAGAGAAAAGCGATTAGAGCTGCGGCAGCAGGGCTTGCGACAGTTCGGTGGCGAAGGTGTCGAGCTCGGCGCGGCGCTCGGGTGTTACTTCGAGGCTTTCTTTCTTCCAGACGAAGAATTCGCGTCCGTTGCGCTGGACGCGGACGCTGAAGTTGCCGCCGATCAGATACGCGGGGGTGCCGAAAATGTCGAAGCCGCCGCCGGCGGCGGGGGCCAGCAGGGCGGCGCAGTTCCCTTTTCGCGCGCCGATGTAGTTGGCATATATGGGGAATGCGACGATTTCGAAGCCGGCGGCGTGCGCGCGCTGAAGAATCCCAACTTGTTGCGGCGACAGTTCCATGCGGGTTCAGGATAGCAAAAGAAAGAGCACAGGCAAGATTTCCTATGCTACCCGGACGTTATGCCGCGGAGGAGGATATAGTGCCGGACTCGATTTCGCGCAGGATTTTGCGCAGGACCGAGGCTAGTTCTTCGCGGCTGACTTGGCTCTTGCGGAATTGCACGCGGACGTGGAAGGAATCGTCCTCGGCGCGATAGTCGAAGAGGTAGGGCTGCGGGCGCGGGGCGGAGCCGGTTTCTTCCTGGCGCGTGCGGCGAGCTTCATCGCGGGTGAGGCCGCCTTGCGCGATGCGCTGCACCATTTCCTGCATTTTCTTTTCGGTGGGCTGGCGAGCCACCTGCAGCAGCAGCGACTTTGTCAGAATGCCGCGCTCGATGCACGCTTTGCGGATCTCGTTGGGAATCACGTGCAAGGACATGGTTTCGGTGACGCTGGAGCGGGCACGGCCGATTTTTTTGGCGATGTCGTCGTGGGTGTAATCGAAATGATCGGCGAGGCGCTGCAGGCCGTCGGCTTCTTCAAACGGGGTCAAATCCTTGCGCTGCAGATTTTCGATCAAGCCTAGTTCCAGAGTTTCTGCGTCGTCGGCGATTTTCTCGATGCAGGGGAGCTCGTGCAGGCCCGCGGCCTTGGAAGCGTGATAGCGGCGCTCACCGGAAATAATGTAGTAGGTGTCTTCGCGGGGAATAAAGCGCACGAGCAACGGTTCGAGCACGCCCTTCTCGCGAATGGAATCGGTAAGCTCGCGCAGATCGCCGAGAGCCTTGCGCGGCTGTTCGGGGTTCGGGCGGATCTTGTCCGTCGGAATCATGCGACCAATGGACGCGCCGCTGAAACTGGTCAGCGTCTCCACATAATGCGCGTCATGCCGCATCTTGAGAGTGACGGGTAACCCGATCCTCTTGGACACGTTGTAATACCTCCTGAGCGAGCTTTTTGTAATCCTCGGCGCCAGACGATTTGGGCGCGAAGGAAAATACAGTCTCTTTGTAGGCTGGGCTTTCTTCCAGCCGGACGTTCTTGCTGATGCGCGTTTTGAAAAGCGCGTCCCCGAACGTGGCGCGGATTTGTTCGTGCGTGTCGCGCGAAATGTTGGTGCGTTTGTCGAAGAGCGTGATCACGACGCCCAGAACTTTCAGGTCTGGATTCGGGCGCGAGCGAATCCGCGCGTAGGTTTCGAGCAAGTCGTCGGTGCCTTCGATGGCGAAGTATGCGGCTTGAATCGGCACGAGCAGGTGTGTGGAGGCTACTAGCGCATTCACGGTGAGAATTCCCAGCGCGGGCGGCGTGTCGAAAACTACAAAGTCGTAATCCTTCAGCACGGGCGTCAGTGCGTCTTTCAATTTGTAGGGTGCGTCAAACTGGCCGGCGAGTTGTTGTTCCAGTCGCGCGAGCGCCAGAATTCCCGGCGCCATGAATAGGAACGGATCTTTGGTCGGCTTGATAACCTTTGCCAGTTCGGTGGGATGATCGGCGAAGACGTCGTACATCGAAGTCTGGATGTCGGCCGGCTCGAAGAAAGCGATGGTAGCGTTGGATTGCGGATCGAGATCGACGAGCAGGGTGCGCTTCTTTTTCAGGGCAAGAGCGGCGGCTAGGTTGATGGATGTGGTGGTCTTACCGACGCCGCCTTTTTGATTGGCAACTGCGATGACGCAAGTCAAGCTGTGCCCCTCGTTCCCCGTTTGGGCAACCATAGGCCCATATATGGCGGCCTTGGCACCCAATCCTACCACGAGTAGGCCCACTGTACCCATTTAAAGACCCCTACTGCAAGGGAAAAATGTGGCAGCGACTGGATTTGGCGGGCTTTCAGCAGGAAGGCTTGGCCACAGAGTCACAGCGGCGCAGAGAACAGATTGGAAGTAACCCGGGACCGATCGCCTCGGCGTGACGGTGCGCGCGTGCTCGCTTGAATGACTGTATATTGTTGCCAGTGCGACGCCGGTGAGCGACGAAATAACAATTCGATGGGCGGATGCGCGTGATGTTGGCGCGGTCGTGCGCGTTATCAATGTGGCGTTCCGCGCGGCGGAGAGTTTTTTCGTCGAGCGCGACCGCATCAGCGCTGAAACTTTGCGGCCGATGTTGGAGAAGGGCAATTTCCTTTTGGCGGAGAGTGCAGCCGGGTTACTCGGATGCGTGCTGGTTGAGCTGCGCGGCGAGCGAGCATATTTTGGTCTGCTGGCGGTGGACCCGGCGCGGCAGCATCGCGGTCTGGGGCGGCGGCTGATCGATGAGGCGGAAAACTATGCGCGTGCGGCCGGTTGCCGAGCGATGGACATACGGATCGTGAGCGTACGCGCGGAGTTGCCGCAGTTCTACCGGCGGCTCGGCTACGTCGAGAGTGGTACGGAACCGTTTCCCGCGGAGATCAGATCGAAATTGCCGTGCCATTTCGTGGTGATGTCTAAACGACTCGTGTAGCCGGACGCTAAAGTGCGCTGCTGTTCTTCGCCCAAACGGCACCAGCTCAGGATCAACGGCACGCGAGGCAAGCCGCCGCACTCCAAAATGGGCTGGGCGTGAATGCGCGGTGCGAGCGCGAAGGATCGCATCGCGGACAGCGGTGATTCTAAGGCGACGGAACTGCTGCAGAGAAGTACGAACACATGAGATTTCGTAACTCTCTAGCTCAGTACTCCGCAATTCGCGTATTGAAAGCGGCGGCGCTGAGATATTCTGAGCTCCCGGGAGCATTCGCGAACACAACGATGGCCAGTACGCCTACCGCAACCGAGCTGCCGCTAAATCCTGGACGCAAGTTGATCGCGCCGCTGTGGCATACGATCGTCTTTGTGCTGTTCCTCGCCGGCTACGCTTATTACGGGCGAACGAGCGCGGCCCGAATCGAAGGACATCACCTCAGCAGCAAAGTGTCGCTGTACCTGTTCATGATATTGCTCGAGCTGATCCTGGTGGCGTATGTGTGGTTCCTGGGAGTGAAGCCCGCAGGCGGAAGTATTGGCGCTGTGATCGGCGGCAAATGGAACTCGATCGGAGACGTGCTGCGCGACATTGGTGTGGCCTTTCTCTTTTGGCTGGTGGTGATCGTAGTGCTGGTGGGATTGCAATCCTCGATTGGAAAAAGCCCGCAGACCGCGAAGGCCGTAGTGATGTTAGCGCCCGGCACACTCGCAGAAATGATCGTGTGGGTTATTTTGTCTGTGACGGCGGGGATCTGCGAAGAATTTATCTTTCGTGGGTATTTGCAGAAGCAGTTTCTTGCGATCACCAGTTCTGATGTGGCGGCCGTGGGGGTGCAGGCTGTGCTTTTTGGAATCGCGCACAGCTATCAGGGCGTGAAATCCATCGTCACGATCACGGTGTATGGAGCGCTGTTCGGAATCCTCGCGGTGCACCGCAAGAGTTTGCGCCCGGGAATGATTCAGCACGCGGCGCAGGATTCGTTTGCGGGGCTGGCTTTCGGGTTGTTGAAGCGGCTGGGGAAACTTCCGGTGGGCTTGTTCTGAGTCTCGCGGCGGGCGAGCAAACCGGGACCGCCAGCGATGTTACGGCTAAAACGATGGCGCACTGGAGTGGGCGAGGCAAGCCTCGCCAGGGTCGTTTGGTTGTCGGGCGTTACTCTTCGACCAAAGCGGCGGCAAGCCGCCGCACTCCAAAATGGGTTGGGTATGGATTCGCGTCGCGAACGCGAGGATCAAATTGTGGGCAGCGCCGAGTCAGAGGCGTCAGGGTTTGGCGTAACGGTTCAGGGGGTCGCCCTCGGATTTAATTGTGGCGGTGATGCGTTTTGCCAGGTCGGTGGTGATGTGTTGCGCTGTTTGCTTGATGTCTTTGTCGGTGATTTCGGCTTCGATGGAATACTTTAGGGCGTCGGCGTTGGGATTTAGCTCGATCACGGCGCCGGGCTTCGCGGTGTTGGCGTTGGCGGGATCTGCGGTGTAGAGCGGCGGCGTAAAGTGCGCGAGGTCTTTGGCTGCGACGTAAAGTTGCAGCGTTTCGGCGGTGTGGCTGGAGCCGATCATGGCGCGGCGGAGGCGATTGTCTTCGCCGACTTGTGCGAAGATTCCGGTGATTAGGAAGCCATCGTCTGGGCGGGGATCGCTAGGATGCAGCAATTTTGCGGTGTAACCCGCCTTCGCGAAATCCTTCACCAGATTCTCGGACATCAATTTCACGAGGTGTTGCGCCCGCACGGCGGAAACATCAGCGTGTGGTGGAACGCTGGCCGGGGGCGTGGAAGCGGCCGGTTGCGTCGCGGCTGCCGCGGCCTGCGTCTTATCAACGTTGGCAGCGGCAGAATCCAGTTCAAAGTCCGTGATGTAGATGGGTTTCGAGCGCTCGGATGCGGCCGATGGCGCGGGATTTTCAGGGATGTTCGGGGGACCAGGCGACGCTCCGGCCGGATAAGTGCCGGGCGAACCACCCGGTTGTCGACTGGGCATTTGTGCTAGAGCAAGCAGCGGCGTGAGAAGAATGGCGAGCAGCGGAAGAAGAAGCTTTCGCGAGTGACGCACGACTACATCTTATAGCGGCCGAGGTCTTCGTCGTTCAGATTTTCCAGCCACTTGCGGAGATCTTCACTCGAGCTTTTTTCGGTGACGGCGGTGGACATGCGGGAATGCTTCAGTACCTCATCTTCAACGAAAATAGGGCAATCGAGGCGCAGGGCCAGCGCCAGCGCGTCGCTGGGGCGCGAATCCATGGACATGGTCTGTCCGTCGCGCTCCATCCAGATGAGCGCGTAGAACGTATCGTCCTTCAGGTCGGAGACGACCACGCGTTGCACGTGTACGTTGAGACCGGTGAGAACGTTTTTGAGCAGGTCGTGGGTCATCGGGCGGGGCGTCTGCACTTTTTCGATTTCCAGGGCGATGGCGTTGGCTTCATATACGCCCACCCAGATGGGCAGAACTCCGCTGCCGGAAGTTTCCTTGAGGACCACGACAGGCATATTCGTTACGGGGTCCATCATTAAGCCTCGAATCTTTACTTCGAGTTCCATGGTGGCCTCCCCGGGGCTTTAGGTGATGTGCTCGCCGGCAAAACTGTTTGGGCCGGCGCGCGTGATCTTCACCTGCACGTATTCTCCCAGAAGAGTCGTGCGAGGCGAAGTGAAATTTATCAAACGATTGCAGGAAGTTCTGCCGCCCCATTGCGTGCGCGCGGGATGGCAGCCATCCACGAGCACTTCATAGGACTGGCCGACGAGCTTTTCGTTAGCCGCAATCTGAATCGCGCGCTGGCGTTCGTTCAGCGCTGCGAGGCGGCGGGACTTTTCCTCGTCGGGAATCGCGTCGCGCATGTGCATGGCAGAGGTGTTCGGCCGCGGCGAGTACTTGAACGAGAAAATCGCATCGTACTGCGCCGCATCCAGCAGCGAAAGCGTCTCTGCGAAGTCCGCTTCGGTCTCGCCGGGGAAGCCGACGATAATGTCGGATGTGATGCTGATCGGGCGGCGCGCGGCACGTATCCAGGCGATTTTCTGTAAATACTCTTCGCGGGTATAAGTGCGCAGCATTTCGCGCAGCACGCGGGCGGAACCTGACTGCACCGGCAGGTGCACGTGATTGCAGAGCTCCCGAACTTCGTCGATCGCGTCCACGATCTCGCGGTGAAAATCATTGGGATGCGAAGTGGTGAAGCGCACACGGCGAATGCCCGGCACGGCAGCGACGGCGCGCAGCAGGTCGACAAATTTCCAGCCGCGCGGCGAAGGATCGCGATAGGAGTTCACGGTCTGGCCGAGCAATTGGATTTCGGTGTAGCCGGCATCGGCCAGGCGGCGCGCTTCGTTGAGTATGGCATCACTCGAGCGGCTGCGTTCGGGACCGCGCGTGTGTGGCACGACGCAATAGGAACAGGCGTAATCGCAACCTTCGATGATGGTGATATACGCGCGCAGTAGATTGTCGCGGCGCGTGATTTCGGTTTCGAAAGTTTCCTCGGTATCGAGGTCCAGGCCGGTGACGCGCCGTCCGCCGGATTCCAGCCGCGCGATCAGCTCGGGGAGCTTGCGGTAGCTGGCCGAGCCGCACACCAGGCTGACCCAGGGCGCGCGCTCGAAAATTTCTTCGCCTTCCTGCTGCGCCAGGCAGCCCAGCACGCCAATAATTTTTCCGTCCGCCAGAGTTTTCCAGTCTCCCAGTCGCGCGAAGACTTTCTGCGCGGCCTTTTCGCGGATGCTGCAGGTGTTGTAGAGGACGAGATCGGCCTGCGCCGGGCTTTCGACAGCGTGGTAGCCGCGGCCTTGCAGCACCCCTGCCACTTTCTCGCTGTCGTGGTCGTTCATCTGGCAGCCAAACGTTTCCAGGAAGAAGGACTTCCCTGCCGGAGCCGAACGATCGTCACGAACAGCCGCGCCACGCGCGCCACGCAATGGCAACGGAAGCAACCCAACCGCGACGGCCTCGCGTCCCATTGGCTGATTTGCGGCCGGCGCACGCACGCCGTCGCTCACCAGCGACTCGATCCCGACGTCAAACGTTCTAGCCATGGCTCAATCTGAAGTCTAGCACGGTGCGCGGCGGGCGGCGCTTCGTGATTCAGCAATCGGGAACATTTCCGTTCCGGTTTGCGTCTTATAACCGGCAAACACTTACGCATAAGCTAGCGCGCCCGACGGTCAAGGTGTAGAACAGACCTCAATGAAAAGCTCTCCAGCGCACACCGGCACCAGGCAGACGCTGGTAGCGTTGCAAGAAACATTCTGGATCGCGCTGGACACGCTGCGTTCCCACAAGCTGCGCACCTTCCTAACGCTGTTGGGCGTGATGCTGGCGGTCACGACTTTGGTTGCCGTGATGTCCGTCCTCAACGGCCTAAACCTTTATATCGCGAACAAGGTCGCCAATCTCGGATCGAATGCATTCGCGATTGACCGCATCGGCATCGTCACAAACCTGGAGCAGTGGAACAAAGCGCGCAAGCGGCCGCAGTTGCGCCTGGACGACATGGACGCGCTGCGCGAAGGCATGAAACTGGCGAGCCATATCGCGGGCGAGCAGGAAACCACGGGCGACGTGCGTTTTGGCAACGGCTTGAGTGAAGACGTCCGAATTATCGGCGCAACGCCGGAGTACGCGGAGATTCGCGATATTGACGCTGCGAACGGCCGGCTGCTCTCCACGGTGGATGAAGATCATCGCGCGGGCGTCTGCGTGATCGGGCCGGACGTGGCCGCGAAACTGTTCGATGGAATCGATCCCATCGGGCACGAGATTCGCGCGGGACAGGGGCGCTACGAAATCGTTGGCGTGGCTGCAGCGAAAGGCTCGGTGCTGGGGCAAACGCAGGACAATTTTGTGATGATTCCGCTGGGCACGTATCGCAAGGAGTGGCTGACGCCGCAGGATTCCGTGCAACTTTTCGTGCAAGCGCGGAGCCGGCAGGAGATGTCCAGCGCGGTGGATGAAGCGCGGATGATTCTACGCGCGCGCAGGCACGTGCCGTATGCGGGCGAGGATAATTTCGGCATCGTGGAGCCTTCGGCGCTGATGGGCATCTGGGACAACCTCACCGCGAACGTCTTCGGCGTGGCGGTGTGGGTCACATCGGTTTTCCTGGTGGTGGGCGGCGTTGTGATCATGAACATCATGCTGGCGAGCGTCACCGAGCGCACGCGCGAGATCGGCTTGCGCAAATCGCTGGGCGCGCGGCGGCGGCATATAGTGATGCAATTTCTGGTGGAGTCTTCGCTGCTGGCGGCATCCGGTGGGTTGCTGGGGATCGCGATCGCGCTGGGGATCGCGGCGCTGGTACGCTCGTCAACTTCGATTCCGATCGCGACGCCGGTGTTCGCGGTAATCATCTCGCTGCTACTTTCCACCGGCGTCGGATTATTCTTCGGCATTTATCCTGCGGTGCGCGCGGCGCGGCTGGATCCCATCGAAGCGCTGCGCGCGGAAGCCTAGCCCATGGAACTACAGCACAACTTCCGCGAGAATTTCGAACTGGCGATCGACACGGTGCGCGAGCACAAGCTGCGCAGTTTCCTCGCCGTGCTCGGTGTCACCATCGGAGTGATGCTCATCATTCTGGTGGTGGGCCTGGTGGAAGGCTTTCGCACCACGATTCAGGACATGATCGAAGCCCAGGGCGTGAACACCGCGTGGGCCTGGCGATTCAATCAGGGTCCGAGCAACGGACGCCGCCCGAAAGAAGAGCGCCTGCGCAAGCCGCTGACGCTGGACGATGGCGAAGCCGTGGCGCAGCTTTGTCCCGCGGTGAAGGAGATGACCATCGCCATTTACAACTGGGAACACCCGCATAATGTACGCTATCAAAATAATGAAGTGCAGGGCGGCGAGTTCCGCGGCACTTTTGCCAATTACCCGGAAGTGGATTCCAGCGAGACCATGAAGCGTGGACGCTTCTTCACCGAAACGGAAAACACGCATCGCGACAATGTGGTGGTGATCGGCGAGGACGTGGCCAAGGCGCTGTTTGCTGGACTCGATGACGCGCTGGGCAAGGAAGTGCTGGTCGATGGCTCCACTTTCACGGTGATCGGCGTGTTCGAGAAACCCGTGGGCGGCATCGGCAGGGACGACCAGGACCGGCGCGTGGTAATTCCCTATCACACGTTCACGAAAATGTTTCCCGCAAGCTTCGAGGTTTTTCTGGGCATCCTGGCGTATCCCGGCAGACTGGACGTAGCCGTGGACCAGACCCGGGAAGTGCTGCGCCGCCGCAGGAACGTGGCGTACGACAAGCCGGACGATTTTTCCATTCAGACCAACGCCGAGGCGGTGAAGGAATTCAACGATATCATCGGCGGCGTGGCGCTCGTGATTGTGGTGCTCAGTTCCATCGGGCTGCTAATTGGCGGCATCGGAGTGATGAACATCATGCTGGTGTCGGTGACCGAGCGCACGCGGGAAATCGGCGTGCGCAAGGCGATTGGCGCGCGCAGCCGCGACATTACGTGGCAATTCCTGTTCGAAGCTATGACGCTCACCGGCACCGGCGGAATTATCGGCATATTGGCGGGCAGCGGTATCGTGTCACTGATTCCCCTGGTGAGTTCGCTGAAAGCGGTGATCTCGCCTTGGGCTGTGGTGCTGGGATTTACGGTTTCCGTCGGCATTGGATTGGTCTTTGGAGTTTGGCCAGCCACCAAAGCCGCGCGGCTAAATCCCGTCGAAGCATTGCGCTACGAATGATGCGGCGCGACGGCGCTGCGCGCTGTGTTTCGCCGCGCGACTCATGTACCAGAAGCGGCCCGACCAGTGGACTGGCCTCAATCTGTCCACTTGGCCAGTTGTGAGCGTACGGCGCAAGACGGAAGATGGCACTAGCTGGTAGAACCTAGCCAGCGCGCTCTTCACGGCCCCCAGGCCCACGTAGAACCGCGCAGTAAGTTATTCCATACTGAGGAGCTTTCAAAATGATCCTGAAAAGCGTTGCCTTGGCAGGGGTGTGCCTGCTTGTCGTGTCCGCCGCGCCACCGTTGCGTGCGCAGGGTGGGTGTGCGTCAGCACCGGACGCTGCCGTGCAGTGCTTCGTCGGCAATGCTGTGCGCACGAACCTGGTGACAGTGCAATACGGCATGACCATGGCGCAATTCAAAGCGTATGGAGTCTCGGTTTCGAAGATCGTGCAAGAACAGCCGACGGCCCTGGCTGTGGTGGGACTCGCGAGCGCAGTAGCCGATGCCCTGCCACCGACGAACGCGAACGGCTCCGCGAATCAGGCGGCGCAGACCGCCGCGATTGATTCCATCGTGGACGCAGGCATCGCCAATAACTTCCTGATCCTTCCGGCGGAAACGAGTTCGCAGGATTTGAAATGGTTTTCGCTGGATCTGGTGAACGTGATGAACACCAACAACGGGATACTACTTTCTCCCGGCACCTTCCTGCGCGTGATTGATTCCTACGTCGTAACCGCGACCGTGGGCGGCACCGTGAATTGGACGCAGGCCAACTCGGGCATCGCCACGATGATCACCAATTTCGCCAGCGCCGGCCTGCTGAAGCTGCCCGCCACCATCACCACAGCCCAAGCCATCCAGTTCGCGCAATCGCTCGCGCAGATCGGTTCGGCATACAAGACCGCAACAGGGCGCGCGACGCTGTAGGCGATTGCGTTGTAATTAGTGATTGCTAGGTAGTGAGCAGTTAGCCGCGATGCATGCGGATGCGTTGGGCGGCTTCGCTGGCGCCGCCTTACGCAATATCGCCGCTGCGGCGCAGGTTGCGCAACGCCAGCACGGCGCACAGCAGCGCCACAGCCACGAACGCGCCGAGGCATTCGAACCATTCCGGATAGAGCTGATTTTTGGGCACCAAAGCCGTCGTGAGAAAAAACAGGGGGTTCAAGTACAGCGGTGCTTTCACCATCGCAGGAATCGTATGCCATCCCCCGACCACGTGCACCCGCGATTCCGCAATTCCGAAGATAATCAGCGTCACCACGGTCATCAGCACAACCGTGACGTAGCTCACCGCGGTCGCGTGGACGCTGCGCCGGAACGTCGAGGACCAATACAAACTGATCGCGCTAACCGTTCCCAGGATCACGACAGTAGTGAACGCCACGATGCCAACTTCCCAAGGGCCCACTCCTCCAAAGGCGAACACCGCGCTGAGGACCGGAATCCCAATCACCAGTAGCAGAAGAATGAACATCAACGACGCGGCAAATTTTCCCCACCAGATCTGCAGCGGACCTAGCAGTGAAGTCAGCAGCCCCGGCAGTGTGCGCTGCTCCTTCTCGATGGTCAACGCCCCTGCGCTGAAAATCGGCGCCATGAGCAGAAGCAGCGCCAGTTGCGCATAGGCTAGAGTCAGAAACAACTCTACGCCGAACTGCCAGCCTTGCTGCGAGCTGCGGAGATCCGTGGAGCTTTCGTAGTAAACGAAGGATATAATGGCGCAAAGAGCCAGCAGATAGAGCGATGGCAGTATCCAACTGCGCCGTTCTCTCATGCGCTGGCGCAGTTCTTTGCGGATCATCGGGTTCATCGCCGCTTTTCTCCAAACACTTCTCGATAGCGTTGTTCCAGTGTGGCTGGCGGACGATCGAATCGCACTACCTGCACTCCGCTGATCACCAGGTGGCGCAGAAATTCAGACGCTTGCGCTGCCTCGCCGCTGATTTCCACCAATATCCTCAACGGCTCGACGTCTATAACCCTTGCTCCGCTAAATGTGCCCGCGAATTTCGCCGCGCCTTCCCCACCCTGTAACACGCCGACCTCATATAGGCGCGGCAGCGAAGAATCTTCCTTGCGCAATTCGATGACACTGCTTCCCGCGGCGTCCTGCTGGTTTTTTCCGGCGGCGATCAATGCCACGCGCGAACAAATCTCCTGCAAATCCGCTAGAATGTGCGAAGAAAGCAAAATCGTGATTCCTTGCTGGTTCAGGCGCTTCAGCTGGTCGCGCAAATCCACACGCGCCAGCGGATCGAGCCCCGTGGCGGGCTCATCCAGCAGCAGTACCTGCGGCGAATGCAGCAGGGTCTTGGCAAGAAATAATCTTTGCTTCATACCGAAGGAAAGTTCTTCCACGAAGCTTTCGGCCCGCGGAGCCAGGCCCGATTCGGCGAGGCCTTCCGCCACAACCGCGCGCCGTCTTTGACTCGGAATATGAAAAGCGTCCGCGAAAAACTCTAGGAATTCGCGCACGCGCATGTCCTGGTAGAGTCCCGGTTGATCTGGCATGTAACCCACGACGCTCTTCACCGCCAGCGGATCGGCTGCCACATCAAATCCCGCGATCTTCGCGCTACCGGAATCCGCGCGGATTAACGTGGACAAAATTTTGATTAAAGTGGTCTTGCCAGCCCCATTCGGACCCACCAGCCCGAAGAGTTCGCCTTTTTCAACGCGCAGGTTGAAACCATCCAAGGCGCGCGAGCCGCCGTAGCGTTTTTGAATTTGGCCAACTTCAATCATCTTTCGCCCAGATAAACCAATGTCAACGCCGTCGCAGAACGGTGCACCGCCGCAGGCTCTAGCTCCGTGCCGGAAACCGGTGTGTCCGAGAGCCCCGCGAACATCTGGCCACTGTTCAATATTTGAAAACCCGAATACGGCACTTCGGCCACGGAAAATGGGGGAATGATATCCGTCCGGGTGGAATCGATGCGAATCCCGAACCGATTGTTGGGCGCGTGCTCCGGCGTCCAAATATCGGCGAACTTCATTCCGGCCAGGTCAATCTCCTCTCCGGGAGCAATCGCCGACAGGGCGTACTGTTTGTTAGCAGAAAAATCAAAAAGCATCGCCTCGCGAAACGCCATTCCCGTTTCGTTTTTCAGTTTTGTCTGGGACGTCCAATGCACAGTGCCGGCAAAGCTATGAAATCCCTGGAAGCCCAAATCCTCGAAAGACCAGCGGAGCATTGGCATCTGCACGACGGTGGGCGAGCCCAAATCCATATTCCAACCTTGCAGCGAGCGCGCCTTATTCAACATGCTTGCGCCGATTTCCACTTCGGGTTCGTCCGCCGACCGTAACGTTCCCGGGATCGCCACCACGTCATCGTTCACGGCGAGGCGCACGTCGCCGCGTTCTGGGGTGGAAACGCGCACGGCTACATCTTCCAGCGCCACAGGACTTCGGCCATCCATCCAATATATGGTTGCATTGTCCAATGTGTAATTTTTGGGCCGTCGCGCCGCGCCTGATAAATAGAATCCCGCCGCGAACAGCGCGGCTAGCGCGCACATCGTCGCCCAACCCCATTCCATTCGTTTCAACCGGCGCAAAATGAAAAAGTTGATTGGCCCAATGACGACAACGTAGATCGCCAACCAGATAATCAGCCAGCGCAATCGCGGAAAATTGAACCACACACCCGTGCGGCGAAGCAGCGCTTCTCCTGTCTGTTGTCCCGCGGCTAGCGCCGCCATAAATGCGAATCTCCCGCCGGCCCAGCTCGAAAGCGCCGGGAGCTCCGGAATCCGCAACACGCTGCCAACGTTCGGCAGCCGGACCAGCTGTCCACGGCCCACGCGAATCGCCACCGAATCGAGATCCCCGTGCCGGTAGGCCGCCAGAAAATCCTTGTCGCCGAGCTGATCTTCTACCAGTGCCAAAACTCCGCCGCTGCGGAGATAGCCTTCCAGGGCCTGACGCTCGGCCTGCGAGAAACCCGCGATCGGTCCCGCGAGCACCACGCACTGCGCAGCGCCATACGCCCACCAGTCCGCCCGCGGTTCCCTGAAAGTGGCTAAGCGCCGATTTTTATTTATCTCTGCGTTCGCCTCGCTGCTCCCACCGAAGGCAATCTGCGCCTGCACATTTTGGCAGGTCGGCCGTTCTTGGCAGTAGATCGCCACCAGATATTGGCCGTTTGTAAGCGGTGTGACGTCGCGGAGTTCTCTGCTGACGCTCGCGATGAGCTGGCCGTTCGCTTCGGACGCGGTCACATCCAGCACGCCCCAATTCGCTTGTGGAATCAGAATCGGCACTTCAATTTCAAGGGCTTGCCCGGCGTTCACCTGCACGCGCTTTGTAAAACGATCTGTGCGCAAAATGTCGCGCCGCTCCTGGTCACTACCGGAACGCACCACGAACTCCAGCTGAATGGATCGAGCTACGGATGCCGCAGGAAGATACACCTGCAAGGGAGTCGGTGCAGAGTATGAATAGTATTCGCCCAGACCGATTCCGACACGCATGGAATCCTGGGAACGCGCAGGGAGGGAGCAAATCAACATCACTACGCAGAGCGCGGCTGCCCTCCACGCGAGAAAGCATGCAGCAGCGTGATTACTACTAGTGGATACGCGCGCGCGAACTTCGCTGCCTGGGGCGGCCATTCCGTTATCCTTCTGCCAAGACGAGAAGGCGGAGTCTACTTTGCTTGCGGGCGATTTGCAATTCGCGGGACTACCTCTGTGGTTAAGTAACCAACCCATTTGTGCAAAGGCTGCCGAGGCGCCAAAATTCACCAGCGGGCGAATGAATTGGGCCGCCCGCGCAGGAAAACCTGTGTCGTGAAGAGCATCGGGTATTTGCTGTAGGTTGTTGATTCGTTTGACCCTTCCCCGTGCGTGTGCTACGGTGTTTGTGGGCCATTTTTTAAAAACTTTTTCCTGGGGGGAGAACAATTTCTGTTCTGGCGCTGTTATTTTTTTCCAGCCAGCTCGAAACGCTGATCACACAAACGGGTTGGGTGGCGCGAGTCGTACTGTGCATCCTACTAGTCCTCTCTGTTTTCTCGTGGGCTATCATCTTTCAAAAATCCCGGACTCTCGGGCAAATCGAATCACAAACCAAGAAATTTCTGGAGATGTTCCGCGCGGGACGCGGGCTTCCTGATCCGGCGACGCTGCGGATGGGCGCCGGTGGAACTCCGCTGGCAGTCGTGTATCAGGCGGGATACCGCGAACTGGAAGCGCAATTGGGCACGCGCGAGCGGCGTCCGGTGGCTCCTGGCGTTACGGAGGGCGGCACTGCTGTAGCGAGTGCGCCGCGCGTGAAGAATGCGAACGCTGTCGGCGTGCAGATGCAAGTGGCGGCGGGCGACGAAGTGCGCAAGCTGGAGAAATGGATGTCGTGGCTTGCGACGACCGGGTCGGTTTCGCCGTTCATTGGATTGTTTGGCACCGTGTGGGGCGTGATGGACGCGTTTGCTGGGCTTGGCGATGCGGGTTCGGCAAGTTTGCGCGCGGTGGCGCCGGGAATTGCGGAGGCGTTGATCACTACGGCGGCGGGACTGTTTGCGGCTATTCCCGCGGTGATCGCATACAACTATTACTTGGGCGGAATTCGCGGGATTGCGGCGCGGATGGATAGTTTTGCGGCGGAGTTTGTGGCGAAGATCGAAACGATTTATAGCGCGTAGCGGGTCTGATTGAAGCACAGCGATTGCAGCGAGGACGAAAAACAGATCCCTCACCTGCTTCGCGGGTTCGGGATGACAACCCTTTTTAATTGAGAGTGGGTAGCAACATTTTGAGTGCGCGTTTGGACTAATAGAAAACCATGCCGCAGATACAACGCGAAACCGGGTCGTCACTTTCGGAAATCAACATGGTTCCGTTTATTGACGTCGTGTTGGTGCTGCTGATCATCTTCATGATCACGGCGCCGATTCTGCAGTCCGGAATCGAAGTGGACGTGCCAAAAACGAAAACCGTGAAAGAGCTTACGCAGGTGCGCATGGTCATTACCATTGACCGCGCGCAACGCGTCTATCTGAACGACAAGCCGGTGAACATCCACGAACTCGGCGCGCAATTGCTTTCGCAGATGAAAGACCCGGCGCATCAGGCGGTGTACGTGCGCTGCGACGAGACGGTGCCCTTCGGCAGCTGGGCCACGGTGGTGGATGCGCTGCGGCAGTCGGGCATACAAAATATCAGCGTGGTCACACAACCGCTCACCGAGCGTTCGGCAATTCAGTGACATGGCTACAGTCGCCGCCAACCCGCCTTCAGACAAATTAGCTGGGCCACTGTCGGCTTCGCTGGTGTTGCACGCTGGACTGGTGGTGCTCTTCATCGGCTCGGCAATTTACAGCCATCAGGGCGATTCGTGGGGAGGGCCGGGCGGCGCGGTTACCGTGGGCGTGGTGGGAAGCTTGCCGGCGGTTCCCTTGCCGCGACCGGATGTGGAAACTCCCAGCCGCGTGGTGGACGAATCGAAAGGTTTGTACAAAGCTGAGCCGCAGCCTAAAGCGGTGCCGCCGCCGGATGCCACGCCGATTCCGAAATTCGAGAAGAACAAACCGCCGAAGTATGTGACGCGTCCGTCGAAGGTGCTGGAAAATCCAGCGCCTCCTCCGCCGAATGCGGTTCCTTACGGCGGCGGTGGCACTCCGACGGTGCCTTACAGTTCGTTTGCGATGGGCGCGGGATCTTCGACGCAAGCCGGCATGGGATTCGAAGGGCCTGGGGCGGGAAACTTCGGCGCGCGTTTTTCGTGGTACGTGGAAGCGGTGCAACGCAAGGTCAGCAGCGCGTGGCTGCAATCCACGGTGGACCCCAGCGTGCAATTTGCGCCGCGCGTAGTGGCCACGTTTGACATTTTGCGCGACGGCAGCGTCACCAACATTCAAGTGACGAAGTCCAGCGGGAACGCTTCGGTGGATTCTTCAGCGGTGCGGGCCATTCGCGACGCCAGCCCGATGCAGCAGCTGCCTCCGGCGTATTCCGGCTCAAGAGTGAGCGTGGAGTTTTGGTTTGATTTTAAAAGGTGAGGAAGCGTTAGCGAGCGGCGAGCGGCGCAATCAACGCGGCAGTCCTTCGGCCCCGATACAATCGGGGCCTCAGGACAAGCAAGCTGGCGCACTATAAAAAACATGACTAGAAAACTCGCAATCATCGCAACACTGTTCACGGCGCTGCTGTTGTTATGCACGAGCAACGCTTCCGCGCAGGATTGGTTCAAGACCGGCACGGGCCTGGGCGTCAGCAAAGCGCGCGTGGCCGTGCCGGAATTTGCGATGCGCCAACCTGTTCCGCAGGCGCTCGAGAAGACTTTTCACGACGTGCTGTGGTCGGACTTGGAATTTTGCGGCGTGTTGGAGCTCGTGAGCCCCAGCTTCTATCCGCCGCAGATGCCCAGCCAGCCGAGCGAAGTGAATTTTGCGGAATGGGCCGCTGCGCCGGCCAATACGTACATGCTGGCATACGGAAATTTGTCCGGTGACGCGACCAACTTAGTCGCCGCAGGATATCTCTCGGATGTCCACAACCCGCAAGCACCCATCGCGCTGCAGAAAATCTATCGCGGCCCGGCCACCGACGCCGGCGCGCGCGCGCTGGCACATAAGTTCGCGGATGACATCGTCGGGCTGCTTAGCGGCGGCTCGCCTGGGATCGCGCAGACACAGATCGCCTACGTGAGCACGCGGAGCGGGAACAAGGAAATTTGGGCCATGGATTATGACGGCCAGAATCAGCACCAGCTGACGCATCTGAAATCCATTTCGCTGACGCCGCGCTGGTCGCCAAGCGCGGACCGCATCGCGTTCACGTGCTACGTGCCGTTCCGCGGCGTCACATCGCCGCAAATTTGCCTGTACTCTACGGTTTCCGACCGGCTGATTTCGTTCCCGCGTTACCGCGGCTCGAACAGCTCGCCGGCTTGGTCGCCGGATGGTTCGCAAATCGCGTTCATGTCCAGCCAGGGCGGCGATCCGGAGATTTATTTGACCGATGCGAGCGGTGGCGGCCTGAAGCGCATCACATTTGCCGCGGGGGTGAGCACTTCCCCGGCGTGGAATCCGAAAACCGGCAAACAAATTGTATTTGTCAGCGATCGCGGCGGCGATCCGGTGCTGTACCTCGCGAATTCTGATGGCACGGACGTGCAAAAACTCGATATGCCGGACATGGGTTACGTCGTGGATCCGTCATGGTCACCAAATGGACAATTGCTCGCATTTAGCTGGCGACGCCCGAGCGGTAACTTCGATATCTATATCATGGACATTGTGACCCGGCAGCTGGTGGAATTGACGCGCGACCAAGGACGCAACGAGCGGCCCAGCTGGGCACCCGACGGGCGGCACATTGTTTTCGAATCCACGCGCACCGGCACGCGGCACATCTGGTGCATGCTGGCGGATGGAAGCTTGCCGCGGCAATTGACGTATCAAGGCCAGAACGAATCGCCCAACTGGTCACCGAAGTAGACGCAATGCGGATCGCGCGCGGCTTTCGCTCCGCCTCGTCGGAATCGGGCGGAGCAATGAATGTTTTTAGGGCCCTGAAGCACTAACAGAACGAAACAGGACTAAATATCCCGGCAGTTTCCTCAGGGAAACCCGGAAAACGCAGAAGGAGGCAACTTATGCAGGCGGGTAATGTTCGAAAATTCACGCTCTTGTTGGGAGTAGCAACAATTCTTGCGTTCATCGGCGGTTGTAAGAAACAGGTGGCCACCGCGCCACCGACTCATGCGGCACCTGCGCCCGCTGCGCAGCCTACTGCGACGCTGTCGGCGTCTCCAGCGCAGATCAACAATGGCGACACCTCCACACTCTCCTGGACTTCGACCGATGCCACCGACGCGGACATCGAACCGGGCGTTGGCAAAGTCGCGGTGCAGGGTTCGACTCCCGTGAACCCGACCAGCTCGACAACGTACACCATCACGGTAACTGGAGCGGGCGGGACCGCCACGGCTTCCACGCGCGTCACGGTGAATGCGCCGGCGCCCGGCGTGCCTCCGGCGAACAATCAAAGCATGAGCGAACTTTTCGAGCAGAACGTGAAGGACGCTTATTTTGATTTCAACAAAGCCGATATTCGCGGCGACGCTCGCGACGCGTTGGCCAAGACTGCGGAATTCCTGCGCTCCTACCCGCAAGTGCGTGTGACCATCGAAGGCCATTGCGACGAGCGCGGTTCCACGGAATACAATATCGGTTTGGGCGAGCGGCGCGCGCAGGCGGCGAAAAATTATCTGATTTCGCTGGGTATCGGCGCCAATCGTATGGACACTGTGAGCTGGGGCAAAGAACGGCCCTTCTGCACGGAGCATACCGAAGAGTGCTGGCAGCAGAATCGCCGCGCCCACTTCGTGGCGGCGCAGTAAGCTACTGATTTGAGTTTTGCGATAACGTGGGGGCGGGTTTCTGCGATCTTGCAGGACCCGCTCCTACGGATCAGAAAAGCCAGCGGCGTTGTTTTTTTGTTGGCGTCGCTCCCAGCCCTATTCACTTAATTGAGTTCAGTCCAGGAGGCAGGCATGCGCGCACGATCGGCAGTGCTCGCGGTGGCGGCGTTAATTATTGGCGTGGTCATGGGCTCGATGTTGAATCCCCGGCCCACCGGCGCCGTTTCGAAGGAAATTATCCAGCTGCAGGAAGACGTCTCGCAGCTGCTGCAAGGGCAGCAAACCATGCGCAGCACCATTGACGCGAACAACGCTTCGATGCGCACGCTGGTGCAGCAATCGCTGGATTCGGTGAACGCGCTGAACCAGCAGATGGCCACGCTGCAGAAAAATGTGCAGGAAGCGACGGCGAACAGCTCGTCGCGGATTGACACCATGTCGACGCAGACGCAGGGAATTTCCGACAATCTTCAGGACGTGCAGGCGCGTGTGGGAAAAGTGGCGGCGCAGATCAATGATATGCAGAGCACGCTGCAGAGTATTGACGGCCGACTGGCCGGCGGCTCTGCGCCGAGCGGCGTTCCTGCTGGCGGGGCCCCGGGCGGCGGTGCGAATGGATCGGGCGTGCCTCCCTCCGCGGGCGGCCCTGGGAGCGCGACACCGCCGAATGGTGGTGGCGGGCTTTCTTCGCTGCCGGGAGTTTCGTCCGACACGCTCTATCAGAATGCCCTGCGGGATTTCACGACCGGAAAATATGATTTGGCGCGCCAGGAATTCGGTGACTACGTGCTGCACTTCCCTTCCACCGATCTCGCGTCGAACGCGCAGTTCTATCTGGGTGAAATTTCGTACGCGCAGGCGGATTACAAGGACGCCATCGCGCAGTACAACCTGGTGCTGGCGAATTATCCGCAGAGTTACAAACTCGCCGCAGCGCTGTTGAAGAAAGGCTTCGCTGAACTGGAAATGGGGATGAAGGCTACGGGCACGAAGGATTTGCGTGAACTAGTACGGCGCTTTCCCGGCGCGGACGAAGCGCGCCGCGCGCAAGCCAAGCTGAAGGAGATTGGGGCGACGACCGCCGTACCCCGTACCTCGCCGCACTAGAAAACCTCCGGCGTCAGTCCAGGCCGCGCGCAGCGTTCGTAGCGCTGCCAGCAATTCGATTTTGCGCATTCGCACTTCGCCCATTTTGGAGTGCGGCGGCTTGCCGCTGCTTTGGCTACGATCTAAAACTCGGCGCGACCGCCCCGCGCCCGTGTGGCTCGATGAATGGGAGTCCTAGAGTCCTGGCTGCTCAGGACTCTCAAGTTTCTGAGTTACGCCCGCAGATCGTCGGGCTGCCAATTCTGAATCATCTTCTTGATAGTTTTGCGGTCGTTGAGGCTCTCGCCCAGGACTTTGCCGGCCAGCGCGGGCAGCTCCGCGTCACTGGCGAATCGCAGGGCCACCAACTGGTTGAGCGTGAACTCCGGAATGCGCGGCCGCAGATTCACCGGCAGCACGCCTTGCATCCTCAATTGCATTTCCAAACGAATCAGCCGGTCCTGCACAGCCAGTGCGAACATCCGCGCGTAAAGCGCCAACAAAACCAGCGCGAGAGCCACCACCAGCGTCTCGACCGACATGCCCGAAGGCAGGCGAACCACACGAACGATCGCCCACACAACATTGAATACCAGCACTGGCAAAACAAAGAAATGAAACACCGGCACGTACTTGGCATGATTCTGAAAATTCTGGGCCATGTGATTTCCTCCCCCAAGCGAAGGCCTGGGCACGCGGCTGGATTCTAGCAAAATTTTCGGTGGCTCGGTTGCGTTGCTCAGACAGCGCACCTCGGCATCTCGCACCGCGTCGGGTTGCATCGCCTTTGTTGAACTGACCTTCACGACAGCTTGTAGCGGGCGAGGCTTGCCTCGCCAGCCGCGTCCTGCGCGAAAGGGTGCGTTCCGCGCGGACGCGGCACGCCTACGTACTCCAGAGCCAGCGTGATTTGCACGTCACAAAGCACAGCGCGTGTGAAACGCCAGCGCACGTATCAGGGCGCGATGCGGTATTTCTCGCTGGAGTGGCGCACATCGGCTATACTCAGCACTTCAGGGAAATCCTCTTAAAACAGGCAGGAAACCAAATGTCAGTCAACAAAGTGATTCTCGTGGGGCGCCTCGGGCGCGATCCGGAAACGCGCTTTACCGGAGGCGGGCAAGCAGTCGCCAATTTTTCGCTGGCGACGGATGAAACCTACAAAGACAAGAACGGTGAACGCCAAAAGCGCACCGAATGGCACAAGATCACGGTTTGGGGCAAACAGGCGGAAATCGCCCAGCAGTATCTGAAGAAGGGCTCGCTGGTATACGTCGAAGGGCGCATTCAAACGCGCGAATGGCAGGATAAAGAAGGCCAGAAACGCACCAGCTACGACATCGTGTGCAACAACTTTCGCATGTTAGGGGGCCGCGCCGATGGCGCCGCAGCTGGGGCCAGTGCGGGCGCATCGTCGCACGGTGGCGGTTTCGGAGGCGGAGGCCGTTCAGCGGACCCAGATATGGAAGGCGGTCCGATGGGCGATGAATCCCCGAGCCACGGCCCGGAAATTTCCGACGAAGATATACCGTTCTAGGAGGATTTCGCCGCACCGCAACAAGCGCTGCACGTGGTGCAGAGGGAACGGATTCGCGTGCGAGGAAATCGCTATTTCTTCGCACGCGAAATGCTATAGGGCGACCTGGCAATCAGCAGCAGCGCTTCGTCGCTATTCGTTTTCGCCAGATCAAGCGAATATCCCACGCGATAGTCTCCCGTCACTCGTGTTCGGAAATAATAGGTCTTTCCCGCCTCCACAATCAGACTGTTTAGCGCAACCTGCTGCTCGCTCGGCACGCTCGACTGCCAACTCGCGCATAGATGATGTTCCCCCGGTTCAACGCTGAGGAAAAAATAGGAATCACCGTGATTCGCGCCGACCCAAGCGCCATCCAGTGCGATTTTCACGATAGGTGTGCCGCTGAACAGCTCAACCTGCGGCGTGTCGATGAAGTAGAGCAACGCCTTGCCCGGATCAGCGATTGGCAAGTGCTGACCGTGGGGATCAGATTTGACGTTGAATTCCACGTCGCCTGCACCGCAAGCCGCCTCTGGATTAACTGGAGCTACCTTGCTTTGCGCCAACGAGGAAGATGCGAGGAGAAGTACCGCGAGAAGGACTTTCCTGAGTTTCTCCCGTGCAACGGAGTGGCGCCGATCGCCAGAACACACGGCGAGTGGCGCCCAATATCCGTCCAAGGCGCGGACTAATGCTTCGGGTTCTCGGCCTCGTCTTTTTTGCGCTGCTCGTCCACGCGATGCATGAAGGCTTCGAACCTGGGCAGTTGCTCGGGTGTTAAGATGGCGCGCACGCGCGCACGGCCCTGTTGGCGAAGCTCTTCGCGCTGCGCATCCGCGGGAGCATAAGCCGCGTGGATTTTCGCGCGGGTGTCGTCCACGATTGCGCCGAGCTGTTGCTGCTGGTCGGGCGTCAGCTGGAGTTCGCGCGTGAGGTCGTTCACCAGCTCGTTACGCGTGGGCCCGCCCGGCGTGATTTGCCGGCCCCAAACGCGTTCGCCCCAGAGGTGATTGCCCAGCCCGCCGAGCAGAACGCCCAGCAGGAAAACGATGAACACCAACAGCGCCGCTTCGCGCCGTGTTTTACTGTTTTCCATGACTCGTGTCCGCCATCATTAATATCACGTCATCGCGATTCGCCGGCAGCGATGGCTGATCGGGAGCAATTTCCGGGACGCGATTGTCCGCCATCATGGATTGGTCCGAGACGAACTGGCTGTGGCGGCCCAGGTCGAACGATACCAGAAGCACCAGGGCAAAAGCCGCCGAGGCTGCAACGCGCCAGGCCACCGACACAATAGGACGCCAAATGGATTTGCCTTCGCCCGTCCGCAATTCCTGGCGGATGTGTGCCATTACGATCCGGCTGAATCCCGCACCCGGATCGGGCGCAGGTTCCGCGACGGCCAGCAAGCGCGCGCTCGCGGTAGCGTCTGCCAGCGCCGCGCGGCATCCCGCGCAAGACCGCAGGTGCTCGGCCAGCATCGCCGCTTCCGGACCGTGCAGCGCGCCCTGGAGATGATCTTCGAGCGCCGCTTCGTGCTGTGTACAAGCTGAGTATTTAATTTCCGCGTTACTGTTTTCTGCATTCATGCTCATTTTCCTTATCCTTCCTTACCTTCCGCCGACCCCGCTGCCCCAGCCGGCTTGGAATGGAGGCGACGCCGATACACGTCCATCAAACGAGCACGAGCCCTGAACAGTCGCACCTTCACCGTGTTTACGTTGAGGTCGAGAATTTCCGCTAACTCCTGCACTGAAAATCCTTCCACTTCTTTTAGCACCAGCAACTCCCGGTCTTGCTCCGGCAACTTCTCCATCATGTGCTCGAGCAGGTCACGGGCTTCTGCACGGTCGCTGGAACTTGACGGCGGCTGATCGGCCGAAACCACACCATCCAGCCGCGAAACTTGCTCCTCTGACAGATCCGCTTCATACACCAGCGGGCGCACTTTTTTCTTGCGCAGGTAGTCCCAGCACTCGTTCACCGATATCTTATACAGCCAGGTGGAAAAAGCGGCGCGCTGATCGAACCGTTTTAGCGAAACGAATACCTTTAAGAACACCTGCTGTACGACGTCTTCCACGTCTTCGCGCCGGCGCAGGATACCACTAACCAGCCCAAAGACACGTTGCTGGTGGCGCCGAATCAGCTCCTCGAAAGCGGCCTCTTCGCCGCTCTGGGCCAACCGCACCAATTGCCTTTCTTCTTCGCCCTTCTCTCGCCGGCTCACCGGGAGCGATAGCGCCGAAGCAGTGGCTGCCATACCCTTTGGGACGTTAGGCACGCGATTCTGGTTACACCTGGAATTTTACGGCTCCCTCGAAATAGCTTGTTGCGGGGGATAGCTTATCATGTGACAATACCGCACATGATAATTGGAGAACGCATCCGTCTGCTCCGTGAAACAAAGAAACTTTCCCAAGGCGACATCGAGAAGCGTACTGGGCTTCTGCGCTGTTACATTTCGCGCGTCGAAAACGGCCATACCGTTCCGGCGATCGAAACGTTGGAGAAGTTGGCGCGGGCCATGGAAGTCCCGCTCTACCAGCTCTTCTACGACGGCGAAGAACCGCCCGTGCTGCCGAACCTTCCCAAGCGGAAGTCGGCCGACGATATCGCGTGGGGAAGCCGTGGGAAAGATGCTCGGGCTCTGGGACGCTTCCGCCGGTTGCTTGGCCGTATCGATGAAGGCGACCGACGCTTGCTGATGTACATGGCCCAGAAAATGGCTAACCGCTAAGAATTAGCAAGCAGAATTCTTTGTCGGCGCTTCGCCTTATTCCCACTCGATCGTGCTGGGCGGTTTCGAGCTGATGTCGTAAACAACCCGGTTCACGCCCGGGACCTCGTTCACGACGCGCACTGAAATCCGTTCGAGCACTTCGCGCGGCAGTCTGGTCCAATCAGCGGTCATCGCGTCCAGCGAATCCACGACGCGCACGGCGATGGTGTAGCCGTACGTTCGGCCGTCGCCCATTACCCCTACACTCTGCACCGGTAACAAGACCGCGAACGCCTGCCACACTTTTTCGTAGAGCCCTGCTCTGCGGATTTCTTCTACCACCACGGCATCGGCGGCACGTAGCGTTTCCAGTCTTTCGCGCGTGATAGCTCCCAGCAGACGTACTGCAAGGCCCGGTCCGGGGAACGGATGCTTCACGAGGATTTCTTCGGGCAAGCCCAATTCGCGGCCTATTTGGCGTACTTCGTCCTTAAATAGATCACGTAGCGGCTCGATCAGGCCGAAGGGCATGTCTGCGGGCAGGCCGCCGACGTTGTGGTGCGACTTGATGACGGCGGATGGGCCTTTCACGGAGACGGATTCGATCACGTCCGGATAGAGAGTGCCCTGCACCAGGAATTTCACGGGCAGGCCGGACGTATTCGCCAGCAGTTTGCGCTGTTCTTCGACGAATACGGAGATGAACTCGCTGCCGATAATCTTGCGCTTTTGCTCGGGGTCAGTGACGCCGGCGAGCTTGCCTAGAAAGCGCTCGGAAGCGTCCACGCCGATTACCGTGAGGTCCAGGCGGTCGCGCAGCAGCTCGAGCGTTTCGCGATATTCATTACCGCGCAGCAGGCCGGTATCCACGAAGACGTTGATCAGGCGGTCGCCGATCGCGCGATGCACCAGCGCGGCCGCCACCGCGGAATCCACTCCTCCGCTAAGCGCACAGATTGCGCGCGCGCCCTCGGCTTGTTTGCGGATGGCTTCGACGCTGGCTGCGATGAAGCCGGCGCGATTCCAGTTTTGCTTGGCGCCGCAGATGGCGAAGATGAAGTTCTGCAAGATTTCCGTGCCGCGATCGGTGTGATTCACTTCGGGATGAAATTCGACGCCGTAGATCCGTCTTTCGGTGTCCTCGACGGCGCCGATAGCGTTGTCCGTGCGCCCGGTGATGGTGAAGCCGGCGGGAACTTCGATGACATGGTCACCATGGCTGTTCCAGATTTTCAGGTGGTCAGGTATCCCATTGAATAACGTTGAGGCGCAGGCCATGTCCAGCTGCGCAGGGCCGTACTCGCGGCGCGCGGCGGGCGCCACTTTACCACCTAGTGAATGGGTGAGCCACTGCATGCCGTAGCAGATGCCCAGCACCGGTACCCCTAGTTGCAGTACCTGGGGATCGCACAGCGGAGCATCTTTGTCGTACACCGAGCTGGGACCACCGGACAGCACGATGCCGACCGGTTCGAGCGCGCGGATTTCCTCCAGTTTGGCGGTGCACGGCAGAATCGCGGAGAACACCTGCTGCTCGCGGATGCGCCTCGCGATCAGCTGCGTGTACTGCCCGCCGAAATCCAGGACTACAATTCCCTGTCGCGTGCTCACCGTGCCTCCGGCTTGCTGCTTCGCTGCGGTTCCGGTCCTCGCGGTCATTAGTTTCCTCGAAATCCTGCTATCGCAAAACAATATTTACGAGCTTCCTGGGCACGACCACGGTCTTGGTCATTTCCTTGCCGGCAATCAGCACCGCGATACGCGGATCGGTGAGCGCGCGGTTCAGAGTTTCGTCCTCGCTCAGATCGTCTTCGACCAGGATTTTGCCGCGCAGGCGTCCGTTGATCTGGATGATCACCTCGAACTGTTCTTCGCGCGCGAGTTCCTCGCGATACGCGGGCCATTTCTCACGCGCCAGGCTGGTCTGGTGACCGAGCATCTGCCACAGCTCTTCCGCAATGTGCGGCGCCATGGGCGAAAGCATCAGCAGCAACGCTTCCAGCACGCGCTTCAGAATCATTGGACTCAGCTCGACGTCCAACGGCTCCTGCGCGTGAATCTCGTTCGTCAGCGTCATCAGCAGCGAGACGGATGTGTTGAAGTGCCACCGCACCTCGAAGTCGTTGGTGATGCGTTTCAGCGTCTGATGCGTCTTGCGCACCAGAAGCTTTTCCTTCGCCGTGGCGTTGCTCAAATCCGTTTGCTGCGTCAGATCGGTTTGAATGCCGCTCAGCCTGTCGGCGTGGTCCGTCACCAATCTGTAAATCTTTTTCAGAAAGCGCGCGGAACCTTCGATCGCTTCTTCGCTCCACTCCAGATCTTTTTCCGGGGGCGCGGCGAAAAGAGTGTACAGACGTCCCGTATCGCAGCCGTATTTATCGGCCATCTCGATCGCGCCGACCACGTTGCCGCGCGATTTCGACATCGCGACGCCGCCCTTCTGCACCATGCCCTGCGTGAAGAGCCGCGTGATCGGCTCGTTGTGATTCACCAGACCGATATCGCGCATCACCTTGCAGAAAAAACGCGAGTACAGGAGATGGAGGATGGCATGGGTGATTCCGCCGACGTACTGGTCAATCGGAAACCAGTAACGCACTTTTTCCTTATCGAATGGCGCGGTGCTATTGTGCGGATCAGTGTAGCGATAGAAATACCAGGACGAATCAACGAACGTGTCCATCGTGTCCGTCTCGCGACGCGCGGGACCGCCGCATTTCGGGCACGTCGTGTTCACAAATTCTGGCGAGCCGGCGAGGGGCGACTGGCCCTGCCCGGTGAGCGTGACATCTTCAGGCAAACGCACCGGCAGTTGATCGTCGGGCACCGCAACGATCCCGTCTTTTTCACAGTAGACGATGGGAATCGGCGTGCCCCAATAACGCTGCCGCGAAACGCCCCAGTCTTTCAGCCGGTAGGTCGTCTCGCCCGCGCCGTAGCCTTTGGCTTGCGCATCGGCGATCATTTTTTCCTGCGCTTGCTGCGTGGTCAAGCCGTCGTACGGGCCGGAACCGACTACGCGTCCGTATTCCGTGAAGGCTTCACTCATACGGTCAATGCGCAATGGCACGCCGGCCAGCGGCTGCACCACGATCTTGACTGGCAAATGATATTTCTCCGCGAATTCGTAATCGCGCTCGTCGTGCGCCGGGACGCACATCACCGCGCCGGTGCCGTATTCGGCTAGCACAAAATTGGCGACCCAGATGGGGACATGCGCGCCGGAAAACGGATTGATCGCGAACCGGCCGGTGAAAAAACCTTCCTTCTCTGCCAACGCGATGTCCGCCGCGCGCGAGCTTTTCTGGCGCATGGCTTTCAGCTGGGAGTTCAACGCGCCTTGCCCCGGCACTCCGGCCAGAAGTTCGTCGAGCTTGGGATGCCCCGCGGAAATGACCAGCGCTGAAGCGCCATAAATCGTATCAATGCGCGTGGTAAAGACTTCCAGCGCCACGCCATCCATTTGTGACACGGCAAATTTCACGCGCGCGCCCTGCGATTTGCCGATCCAGTTGCGCTGCATCGCGAGCACGCGCTCGGGCCAGCCGTCTTCCAACTGTTTCATGTCCGCCAGCAGCTCGTCGGAATATTGCGTGATGCGGAAAAACCATTGCTCCAGCTCGCGAACTTCCACCAGCGTGGTTTCGTGCCGCCAGCAGTAGCCGTCAATCACCTGCTCGTTGGCCAGTACCGTCGCGCACTCCGGGCACCAGTTCACTTTGCTTTTCTTGCGGAACGCGATGCCCTTCTCGAACATGCGCAGGAAAAGCCACTGATTCCAGCGGTAGTACTCCGGCTCGCAGGTGGAAATTTCGCGCCGCCAGTCGTAACTGAATCCGAAGCGGCGCATTACGTGGCGGAATTCAGCGATGTTGGCCTTGGTCCACTCGCGCGGATGAGTGCCGTTCTTAATCGCGGCGTTTTCCGCCGGCAGGCCGAACGCGTCCCAGCCCATCGGGTGCAAGACGTTGAAGCCGCGCATGCGTTTGTAGCGCGCGACGGCGTCGCCGATGGTGTAATTGCGCATGTGTCCCATGTGCATGGTGCCGGAGGGATAAGGCAACATCTCGAGCAGGTAATATTTGGGGCGTGAGGCGTCGTTATCTACAGCGTTGAAGGCTTGTTGCTCTTCCCACACTTTCTGCCACTTTGCTTCGATTTGCGCGGGATCGTAATTTGCATGTTTGTGGTCGGAATCGGCCAAGTTCACTTCCCTCGCGAGCGGGATTTCGATTTTGCTTTCTTCTTTGTTTTGGAAGTCGTCTTCGCGCGCCGCGCGGCGCCTGCCTTCGCGGACTTGGCCTTCTTTACGCGATGCGGCCGCGGTTTCATGCCGTCGCCATTGGCCGCCACCACGCGGCCCAGCAGTTTCCACAGCGCGGCGACGTTGCGGCGATCGTCACCCGGCGCATCGATCGGCGTTTCCAGAATGAAAGCACGCGCGGCAAGCAGAGGATGATTCAAAATGCGCCCGAATGCTTCCAGGCCAATCTTGCCCTTGCCGATATGTTCGTGGCGATCCACGCGCGAGCCCACATGGGTCTTCGAATCGTTCACGTGCACCACGTAGACGCGATCCAGGCCTACGGTCCGGTCCAGCGCCTGCAAGGTCTTCTCGAGCCCTTCTGCGGTGCGCAGATCCCATCCCGCGGCAAACGTGTGCGCGGTGTCTATGCAGATACCCAGCGGCAGATCGGGCGAAGAATCGAGTATCGCACGCAGTTCTTCGAAGCGCGAGCCGATCGAAGTTCCCTGTCCCGCCGTATTTTCCAGCAAGATTTTCAGGTCGCCGAGCTTCAGGCCGCGCGCGGCTTGCTTCAATCCCTGCGCAATCGCAGCAACGGCCGCCAGCGGCGTGCTTTCGCGTCCGCTGCCGGGATGCGCCACCAGATAATCCGCGCCCAAAGCGATCGCGCGCACGAGTTCCTGATGAAACGCCTGCACGGAGCGCGTGCGCAATACTGGATTGGGCGAAGCCAGGTTAATCAGGTAATTATCGTGGATGACCAGCGGACCCAGACCCAGTTCCTTGCGCCGCGCGCGGAATCGGGCGGCTTCCGCTTCGGCGATGCGCATCCCTCCGCGATTCCACATGCGCGGGCTGGAGGAAAAAATCTGCAGCGCGTTCGCGCCCAGTCCATGCGCGATCTCCAGTGAGCTGCTGATGTCACCTGCTATGGACGTATGTATCCCGATGCGGATGCTGCCGTCTTTCCACGCGGGAATTTCAGGGGGCGGAGGTGCTTCCGGGCGGTACTCGTCGGCGGCATCGAAGGCTAGTGTACTGCTGTGGTTTTCTTCCGCCATTCCCTCTGGGTGTCCGGGTGCCCTACGAGTCGCAGTGCGGGCAACGCCTCAGAGCGCCTCGCGCGCACATGCTGAAACATTCATTTTAGCGGAAAGCGCACAGTTGCGCAAACACTGATAAACGGAGGCCGGGCCCGGATTTGCCGCAACGAATTACCGAAGCACGCAGCGATTTCACAAATTTGCGCTTGACAACCCATAACCGTATGGTTATGATTCCCGCCATGCAAGCCCAAGTCGTAACGGATCATGTTTTCGCTGCTCTCGCCGACCCCACGCGGCGCGCGATCTTCGAGCATTTGGCGCGCGACGGCGAACAGAACGTGCGCGCCTTGACGGCTCGCGCGGGCGTGTCGCAACCGGCGGTATCGAAACACTTGGGAATACTGAAACACGCGCGGCTGGTAAGCCACCGACGCGCCGGCCGCGAAACTCACTACAGCGCGCAACCGCAAGCTTTGAAACCGATGCTCGACTGGATGGGGATGTACACCGCATTCTGGCACGACCGTTTTGATAGCCTCGAATCTCTTCTGGGAAGGATGGACCAATGAACGAAGCCGCAGCCTCACGCTCCCTGGTGATCGAACGCGAAATGCCACATCCCGCAGAGAAAATCTGGCGCGCGCTGACGCAGGGCGCGCTGGTGGAAGAATGGCTGATGAAGAATGACTTCCAGCCAGTGGTGGGCCATCGTTTCAGCTTTCGCTCGACGCCCGTGCCGGGTTGGGACGGGGTCATAAACAGTGAAGTCCTCACGATCGAACCGAATTCAAAGCTCGCTTACAGCTGGGGCACTATGGGAATGATGAGCGTTGTCACGTGGACGTTGACGCCGACAAAGGCCGGCACGCACGTCCGCATGGAGCAAACCGGCTTCCCCTCCGAAACGGATGCCGCATACAAGGGCGCGACCTATGGCTGGACGAAGTTCATTGCGAACATGGAGCGTGTGGTTGGAGGGCTGGAGTAAGAAGGATTGGATGAAGGTGGACGGGCCTGAGGAGGGCCGGAATAAAGGAGGGTCGAACTGACATGAGCCAAAGCATCGTTCGTTGGATCTTTCGCTGGATTCACATCGTATTTAGCATCCCCATACTCGGTTATATCTACAGCCCGTTTCAGGAAATTCCCAAATACGCACCCGTTGTCCGGCGTGTTTTCGTTCCGATTATGGTCGTTTCGGGCTTGTGGATGTGGAAGGGCCATCTCGTTCGACGGCTCATTCCGAGACGATCAGTCGGACAAAGCACTGCCAGCTGAGCGCGGCCGGCGAATGAAATACGTCTGGAGCTGGTAGGATGAGAACGTGAAAAAATCAGTCGCGAGCCAAGGCCAGCCGGCATCGGAGCTTATCTCGGAGAGAATCGCCGAACTCGGGGACTGGCGCGGGAAAACCCTCGCTAGAATGCGCAAGCTCATCAGGGCAGCAGATCCGGACGTGGCCGAGGAATGGAAGTGGGGCATTCCGGTGTGGTCGCACGATGGCATCATCACGACTGGTGAAACCTACAAGAGCGCCGTGAAACTTACGTTCGCCAAGGGCGCGTTGGTGAAGGATCCGGCGCGCTTGTTCAACTCGAGCCTCGAGGGGAAGGTACGCCGCGCGATTGATATCCACGAGGGCGAAGAAGTTGACGAGACGGCGTTCAAGGCGCTGGTTCGCGAAGCGGTTGCCCTCAACAGTTCTTTTAAGTTGAAACCTGCGAAGAAAGCGAAGTCGTAAAGAATTCCGCGTGCTCGGCGTTCCCTTCCCCGGCTACTTATCGTCCGTCTCGACCTAATCTGAGGCAGTTCGGTATTCACAAATTGGCACGCGAAATCCAGCGTGGAACTAGCCGCCGCGCGCATGTATCATCCCCGGCGGGAGTTTCGGATGACCCTACCTCGGTTCGGCGTCTACATAATCGTTATTGCTGTGCTGTTCGGGGGCGCGCGGAGTTTGCCGCTCGCCGCGAACCGCGCCGCCGATCAGGCGAGCGACGCCGTGGACAGTCAAGCCTTTCTGCAATCGCACATGACGCCTGCGGGCCCAGTGGCCAGCAAGTTCGCTTTTGCCGTGGACAAGCTGTTGGCTCAGATGACGCTGAAAGAAAAAGTCGGCCAGATGACTCAGCTAACGATTGAGACGATTGTCGACGGCAAAGACCAGGACATCCACATCAACCCCGAAAAATTGCACAAGGCCATCGCGGAATATGGCGTCGGCTCCATCCTCAATGTCAGCGATCAGGCCCTTTCCGTCGAGAAGTGGCACGAAATCATTCGCGCGATACAGGCCGAAGCTAAAAACACCCGTCTGCAGATCCCCGTGCTTTACGGCATTGATTCAATTCACGGCACCACGTACGTGGAAGGCGGCACGCTCTTTCCCCAGCCGCTGGCGATGGCGGCCACATGGAATCCCGAGCTGATGCTGCGTGGCAGCCAAATCTCGGCCGCGGAAACGCGCAAAGCCGGGATTCCTTGGACGTTCTCGCCTGTGCTGGACGTTGGCCGGCAGCCGCTCTGGCCGCGCCTTTATGAAACTTTCGGCGAAGACACGTATCTTGCGACGGTAATGGGCGTGGCCACGGTCCGCGGCTACGAGGGCGACGAAGTTTCCAGCCCGGTCCAGGTCAGTTCCTCGCTGAAGCATTACATCGGCTACAGCTTCCCGACCAGTGGCAGCGATCGCAGCGCTGCTCTGATTCCGGAATCCACGCTGCGCGAATATTTTCTACCGACTTTTGCAGCGGCCGTGAAAGCCGGCGCGCACACCGTGATGGTGAATTCCGCCGAAGTGAACGGCATCCCCGGGCATACCAATGGCTACTTGCTGAAAACGGTCCTGCGCGATGAATTGGGATTTCGGGGCGTGGTGGTTTCTGACTGGCAAGACATCGAGCGACTCGTGACCGCGCACCACATCGCCGCCACGGAAAAGGAAGCCACGCGAACCGCCATCCTCGCGGGGATTGACATGAGCATGGTGCCGCTTGATTACCGGTTCAGCGATTTGCTGCAGCAATTGGTGCAGGAAGGCAGCGTTCCCGTGAGCCGCATTGACGAGGCGGTGCGGCGGATTCTAATTCTCAAATATCAGCTGGGATTATTCAATGATCCGCTGCGTGGGATCGATGCGAGTACTACCCTTGGCTCGCCGGAATCGCGTCAAGCCAGCCTTGTTGCGGCGCAAGAATCCATTACGCTGCTGAAAAATGAAAACCACACGCTGCCGCTGGCAAAGACCGCGCGCGTGCTTGTCAGTGGCCCGGATGCCGATTCGCTGATCCCGCTGAATAACGGCTGGAGCTACACGTGGCAGGGCGACAAAGCCTCGGCGTACCCGACGAAGGACTACGCCACAATTCTTGAAGCTATTCGTCAAAAAATTGGTGCGGACCATGTGACCTACGTTCCGGGCGCCACTTTCGATAAAGAGCTCGACATCGCGCAGGCAGCAGCGAGCGCCTCCCATGTGGACGCGGTGGTGCTCTGCTTGGGCGAATGGTCCTACGCGGAAACGCCCGGCAACATCCCGGATCTCGCGCTTCCCGACGCGCAAATCCATCTCGCGCAAGAGCTGGTCGAATCGGGCAAGCCCGTGATCCTGGTCCTCACCGAAGGCCGGCCGCGCATCATTCGCCCGATTGCCGCAGGCGCGAGCGGGATCGTCATGGCCTACAACCCCGGCAACGAGGGCGGGCGAGCGATCGCCGATATTCTTTTCGGCGACGTGAATCCCAGCGGCAAACTTCCCATCACGTATCCGCGCTACGCCAACATGCTTTTCACCTACGATCACAAAACCCTGGAAGGTGACGAAGGCGAGAAAGCGCCGCTCTACGCCCCGCAATTCGAATTCGGCTTCGGACTGAGCTACACCAATTACGCATATTCGGATTTGCAGGTAACGCCAACATCGGGATCAGGCACCCAGAAGGTACAAGTGGCAGTAACAGTAAAAAACACTGGCGATCGCGCCGGTGAGGAAGTCGTGCAGCTCTATCTGAACGAACAAGCGGCCAGCATCACGCCGCCGCTTAAGCGCCTGAAGCGCTTCGCCAAAATACAACTGCAGCCGGGCGAAAGCCGCCGCTATACATTCGAACTTGGTTCCGAAGACCTGTCGTTCATCAACGCCGAGAATAAGCGCGTATTCGAGGCGGGCAGCTTCACCGTCCAAATCGGCGGCCTGAAGCAATCGTTCGGATGGAAGTAGAAATCAAATTGAGTGTTTCACCCTGAGGTAGGTCAAATGTCTGCGGCGTATCTTTTGAAAACTGAGCCTTCCCAATATTCATTCGCGGATTTGCAGCGCGATAAGTCCACGACGTGGGATGGCATATCGAATCCCGCTGCGGTAAAAAATCTGCGCGAGATGCAGCCCGGCGCGAAGCTGATCATCTACGAAACGGGCAAGGTGACCAGCGTCGTGGGCACCGCGACGGTCGTATCGGTGGATGCGTCCGACCCCAAAAAGCCGCACGTGAAAATTGTGGCAGGGAAAGCAGTCGCAAAACCGACTTCACTCGCGGAAATTAAAGCCAATAAATTGTTCGCCGGGTCAGCTCTGGTGCGTCAGGGACGCCTCTCCGTCGTGCCACTGACGGCTGAACAGTATCAGGCCTTGGCGAACAGCTGAGTCCACACGCCACTGCCAATTCATCAGCGCACAGCCCTGAAGGGGCTGTGCCAGGAAAGCCGAGGCCAGCTCGGCCTAATCGCCGAGCGCAGCGGCGGAGGTGGCGCCGTAGAAGCTGTACCAGGGCTTCGCGGCGCTGAGGCGCGAGTTCACGTTGTTGATGTTCTTCACGCCTTGATCGCTCAGCCAGTCTTCCAGGGCTTTGGGGCCTTGCTTGCCGTAGATGGGGATGCCGTCTTTCCAAGTGGCGCGGCCGCAGAGCACGCCGGAAAATTCCACTCCGGATTCAGCGGCGAGGTCGAGTGTCTCGGCAAACACGTCGTTATTCACACCGGCGGAAAGATAGATGAACGGCTTTTTTGCAGCAGCGGCGGCGCGGCGGAAGTGTTCCTTGGCTTGATCGCGCGTATAGGCGCTATCGCCCTTGCACGATTTGGTGCCGGCGACGAAAGCCATGTTCACAGGCACTTCTACCTTCAGCACGTCAACGCCGTATTGCGGCTTGGAAAATTCCTCCATGCTGCCGCGCACGACTTCGGGCTTCTGCTTGGCGTATTCGATTCCCTTCTCGTCGCCATTTTCCACGTAGCCCACAAATTCCAGGAAAAACGGCACGTCGGCCGCAGTGCACTCGCCGCCGATGCGTTCCACCCACGCGTGCTTAATGTCATTCACTTCGGGCGGATCGAAGGGCGTGTAGTACAGCAAAATCTTGATGCAATCCGCGCCCGCGCCCACCAAGCGATGGACGGACCAAATATCCAGCAGGTCCGGCAGGCGCCCGGGGCGCGTATTGTCGTAGCCGCTGTTTTCGTAGGCCAGGAGCAACCCGGCATTCTTGGCGCGCGCCTTCGCCGCTGGCAGGCCGTATTCCGGATCGAGCAAAATGGCGCTGGCATGCGGCGTCAGCACGCGCGTGACGATCGTCTTGAACTCTTCGAGCATCTGCGCGGGCACGTCTTTCTTATCGATGCCCTTGTCTTTCGCAATCGCGCTCTTGAGCGAGCCGCGCTGGTCCATCGCCGCCGCGGCGATCACGCCGCGCGCGTCCGATACCGCTTTCAGCCCCTTCTGTTTGCCAGGCGTAATCTTCATCAGGCCCTCCGCAGGGTTCGCAAAACAGGAATGCCGCATTTTAGCATGAGAGTTCGCGCACTTGGTACGGCGGAAGGCGCGACAGATGGGCACAGATAAATACCGATGCGGTAAAGGCTAGCAGTTGCCGGTCCGCCCGCCTGCAGAATCGGAGGATGTAAATTCTGCGCTAGGTCAGGCGATTCGGTGAAACGATGCGAACGGTATATCCGTCTAGGTACGCATCGGATTTGAGAATCCACGTCGCACTTGGGGCGGTTGTTCTTACGATTGGGCAGCAGAAGCAACGCCCGGATAAGGTCCTCGCTCCGGCGTAATAGGAGATGCCATGATTAGAATCGCGAGAATTGCGAGTATCTTCGTCACTTCAGCAATTCTGCTCGTGTCTGCTCAGGTCGTGGGCGCGCAGAAAACACCAGATGTGCCCCCAGCTCCAGTACCAATACAAATCCTCACGGCCAAGAAAATATTTGTCGCTAACGGCGATAGCGATCCGGTCCTGGGAATCCCCAGCCTTGCCTACGGCGAGTTCTACGCGTCCCTCAGGAGCCAGGGAACATACGAGTTCGTTCAGACTCCCGCGGAGGCCGACGTAGTTCTCGACGTCCGGACCGAGATCTGGATTCCAACCCAGGCAGTCTACGTGCTTCGCTTGGCGATCATCGACCCTAAGACCAGCATTTTGCTCTGGCGAATCACGGAACACGTGCAGCAATGGGCGCGAGAAGCAACGGGTCGCAAGAACTTTGATGAAGCGATGACTGCCCTCGTGAGCGATCTAAATAAACTGATCGTCTCGCCTCGCGCCGCTGGCAGCGCTACCACGCCTGGTACGTAACGCCGGCTCGGAAGCCATTGCTGGCCACGCTAGCTATTCACTCCGCTGAGAAATCCACCGAGGTGCCCGGTGATTGCGAGCAGCGCCACGCCCACTAATTCCAGCGGCAGCCGGTAATTCGGCAACGCAGTTCCGTCACTGCGTCGCGCGCGAAAGTGGATCCACCAAGCTGCCCAGATCACGGCGGTCGAGCTCAAGCCAAACACCATGTGCAAACGCAGAATCCCCCGAACGCGATGCCCTTCCAGCGCCCACTGCCACGCCACGAGTCCGGTTGCGACTGCTGGCAGCACCATCACCGCCGCCAGCAGCAAATTGGTGTAAGCTGCGAACCGCAGCGTTTCGCGCTTCGTCCACTGCGCTGCGAAATCCAGCGCCACTCCGGCAATGAACAGCGCGATCGGAAAATGGATCAGGACCACGTGCTGCGCGTGCTTTTCCAGCAGCATCTGCTTCAAAGCGAAAGGGTGCATGGCATGGTCTCCCTATTGCACGACGACCGTGCCGGTCATTTTCGGGTGAATGGAACAGAAATACGGATAGGTGCCGGGCTTCGTGAAGACGAATGAAAATTTATCGTCTGTGTCGAGCGCTTTGGATTTGAATGCTCCATCGGTGCTCACCACCGTGTGCGGAATGTCGTCGCGGTTCGTCCACGTCACGGTCGTGCCAACGGGCACAGTTAGCGCCGTCGGCCCGAAACTGAAATTGTCGATCTTCACTTCGGCGGTCGCGGCCGACTTATCCTGCGGGGCGGCGCTGCCAACCCGGATCGCCGGGGCGAACATCGCCAGCAAGGCAACTCCGACGCTCGTCAAACCAATCCTTGCGAATTTCCGTTTCATGATTTTCTCCTCACCTTGAAATTCGTGGCCTCAGCGGCTTAAGCTGCTTTGATCTCACGGAGCCAACGGCACGGCTAAAGCCGTGCCCTGACGCAAAACGTTATTCGGCGCGCAGGCACCTCGGTGCCGACCTCACCCCAACTGCGAATCCACGATCGCGAGCGCGTGCTGGCCGCGCACGAAGTTCACATCCGTAATCCCCAGCAGGCTCCGCAGCTGGTCCGCCGGCACTTTCATTGGCCCCGGCGAATCGGCTTTTCCCGGCTGGGGCTGGGGAAATGCGGTCGACGCCGCGGTGTGAAACGTCACGTTGCCTTCGACCTTCTGCATGATCTGGTGAATGTGCCCGTTCAAAACCGACACGGATCCGAATTTCTTCAAATAGCTCAATGCCTGCGCGCTGTCGTCCGTGCCCCAACCCCACTCCGGATACACCGACCACAAAGGAATGTGCGCGAAGACCACAATCGGAGTGCTCGATTTCAAATGCTTCACATCGGCCTCGAGCCACTCCAGTTGCTCGCCGCCCAAATTCCCTAGGCCGCCCGCCTTCAGGTTCACTACGTTCACCAGGCCGATGAAATGCACGCCCTTCTTCTCGAAGCTGTACCAGCCCTCGCCCTGCGTTCCCTTCCCGTAGCGATCGCGGTACTGTTTGCCTTCGTCGCCGATCACGTCGTGCTCGCCAGGGACAAAAAACACATCCTTCGCGACCGCGCCCTTCAAAATCTGATCCACGGTGTCGAATTCCTCTGGCCGCGCCAGATGGCTGATGTCTCCGGTGTGCAACAAAAATTCCGGCTGCACGCTTAGCGCGTTGATCTTGTCCACCGCCGCCTTTAGCGTGGCAGCCACATCCGGATTCGCGGCCTTGTTGAAACCCATGTGGCTGTCGCTGATCTGGGCGAAGCTCAACTCGCCGGCCATTTTTGCGGCGTTCCACTCATTCGCGCGGCTCATGCTGTAAGACTTCAGTACCCCGCCCTGCATCACGCAGAGCGCACCGGTTCCCGCCCACGCCATGCACTTCAAGAAACCGCGCCGGTCAATTCCGTCGTGATTGTGGTCGTGCAAGATTTCGTCCTTCTTGATTTGCGACATTTGCTTCCTCCTCAGCCCCTCGGCTGCAAGACGCCTTGCATCCCGCACCGCCCACGCTCTGTAGAGTGGCGCGTGCCCGCTGCGAGCTTCCGAGCAACGCGCCACCTGTGGACGTGTTCATTGTGCAAGACCAGCACTGCGGCGGTTTTATTCCCCGGACGCCGCGCGAAATCTTTTTTAAGAATTTTGTCTCCCGCGGGAATAAAATCAGCTTCCCCGCGGTTATCTCTATGTGGAGCAGTAAAAAGGCTGGACGTGTTAGAGCAGGAAGACCGCGCGCGCTTTGAGGCAGAGGTAATGCCCCATCGCGACGCCGCTTACAATCTGGCGCGCTGGATTTTGCGTGGCCGCGCGCAAGCCGAAGACGTGACGCAGGAAGCATTCCTGCGCGCGTACCGTTCCTTCGGCGCTTTTCAGTCTGGCAACGCGCGCGCGTGGCTGCTACAGATTGTGCGCAATTGCTGCTTCACCTGGCTGCAGCAAAATCACGTGGCCGAGGAAATGACGGAGTTTGATGAGTTGGCCATGCCTCCGAAAACTGAGAATCCCGAATCGCTGGCCATGGCCACTTACGACCGCGAGCGGTTGCAACGCGCGCTGGAAGATTTGCCCGCGCATTTCCGCGAGATTATCGTGCTGCGGGAACTGGAAGGCTGCTCGTACAAGGAGATTGCCGCTATCACTACGCGCCCGATCGGCACGGTGATGTCCGCGCTGGCTCGCGCGCGCCAGCAGCTAAGAACTTTTTTGACCGAGCCAGTTCCCAAGGGAGCCAGTCGTGACGTGTGAGCTTTCGCAAACCCGCCTGCACGCTTATTTCGATGGCGAACTAGACGCCATGGGCGCCGCCGAGTTCGAGCGCCACCTGGAATCCTGCCCCGATTGCGAAGGGCGGCTCGCGGCAGAAGAAAAACTTCGCAGCGCGCTTGTCGGTGCACAACTTTACGCCCGCGCGCCGGAAACCCTGCGAAAAAAACTGCAAATCAGTTTGCCGATGGCTGCCGTGCCGCCCTACGTGAGAGATCCGAAGCCGTCGGCCGAAAAGTCCTGGCGCTGGCTCGCCATCGCAGCCTCGGTGATTCTCGCCGTGCTCCTCGGCACGCACTACATGGAAGAACTGAATCGCTACTCGCAGCAGCAGGCCATGGCCGCTGTGATCGTTGATGCGCATCTGCGTTCGCTGCAGCCCGGACACCTGGAAGACGTAATCTCGACGGACCAGCACACCGTGAAGCCGTGGTTTGACGGCAAAATCGATTTCGCGCCGCCCGTCCGCGATTTTGCGGGCGATGGATTCCCGCTGCTGGGCGGACGCCTCGACGTGCTGGAGGGCCGCACTGCGGCCGCGCTGGTTTATGGCCGCAGAAAACACATCGTGAATGTATTTGTGACGAAGACGCAGCCGGGCGACGCGTCGGACGGTGCAGGGGAACTACAGGGTTATCGCTGGGTGGCCTGGCAGCAGAACGGTTTTACGTTCACAGCGGTTTCGGACACCGCGTATGCCGATCTTGACCAGCTCAAGGAGCTTTTTCTTGCGCCGTAAAGCCCACGCGCGATTACATGAATAAAACGTGATGCTGATGAGAGCACGGCTGCGGAGTCGCCGGCGCATTCCCGTCCGCGCTGGCCACCGGCTCAACGTCCGGTCCGCTGATCACCGACACGCTAGCCAGATCATCCAACAATTCCGGCCCGTAAGCCGCCAGCGCAGGCAGCGCTGAAAGCGTCCGTTCCTGCAAACCACGATGCGGGTAAAGCGCATCAACCAAGATGCGCTCATGTCGATCCAGAATCCCCGTGCGGAAATTCTCCGCGCGCCCGGCCTTGCCTTTCAATTTCAAGAACTGATGCAGGATTTTCTTCTCGGCGGAATCGAGCGCGCCGGTCAAAGTGCGGTCCAGATGCGCGAGCGGCTTGCGGTAGGCCTGCAACAGGCGGCGCAGGGCCTTCTCGTCCGCCGCAAAACGCCCCGCCAGCGCGCGCGGCAACGATTTCATCTCCATGCGTCCGCGCAGATGCTGCCTTCCGCGCATCATGTCGCGAAAATCCAAGCCATATTTTTTCAGCAGTCGCGCAATCGGCGGCTCGACCAAAGTAAAACTCGCGCGCGGCAAAATTGCCGGCATGCGCCCCAGCAAGTGCTTGTAAACCACCTCGGCCTGTGCCATGTACGCGATTTCCGCTGGCCCGCCAATGTACGCGGCAGTTGGCAACAGCGTGTCCTGCACCACCGGGCGCAGCAGCACGTTGGGTGTGAATAATTCGGGCGCCGCTGCAATCGCCCCGCGCAGTTCCTGCAGCGAAAAGCTGGCCGTGCCGGCATGGAATTTCTCACCGCGACGCCGCAGCGGCTGGCGGACGCCATCCACATTGTAAAAAAGCAGCGTGGATTCGCGCGTCACCTTCACCTGCGCGTGAAATCCTCCGCGTTCGAGTTCCTTCGAGCGCGCCAGCAGCGCATCACCGAGCGGCTCCGCATCATCCAGCGCGCGCCGGTAAATCCCGCTCGCGTAATGGTGCAGCCGCGAGTCCAGGGGATCGAGAAAAATAATTCCCCGCCCGGCGACGAGCCGCGCCATCAACTTGCCAAAAGCCGAGCCGTAGGTGTCTCCCGGCGTGTACGATTCGCGCAACGCGCGCGCCACTTCCGCAGCGTAAGGGCCTTCGAGCGTGTCCATCGCCGTCACCACCGAAGCGGTGATCGGCGCGCCCAGCGCAATTTCTCCCACGCGGTGCCCTGCGTCCTCCGGGTTGCCGGGCAAAATAAATTCCGCTAGTCCCGTGCGTGTGGTCCAGGAAGCGTGATTGATCTCAGCCAGGTCGTGATCTTCCGTCGCCAGCCAAAAAACCGGGACAGCATCCACTCCGCGCCGCGAAAGCTCCTCCGCGCAAGCTGCCGCCGTGATTGCTTTGTACAAACTGTAAGCCGGCCCGGTAAAGAGTCCCACCTGCTGCCCGGTAACAATCGCCACCGCGCCATTCGACAGACGCTCCAGGTTGCGCGCGATTTCTGCGTTGAGCGTGGCCGCCCCGCCAAATTTCAAATTTTGTTCGCGCAGCACTTCCACGACGCCCGCGCGCACGGCTGGGTCAATCTCCACTTCTTTCGCGGCAGCGGCCACGCCTCCGATCGAAGGCGAGTGCCCGTAGTATTTTGCCACGCGGCGAAAATCTTCCAGGAACGTGGAAAATATCTTCGATGTCTGGGGAATATCGCGGAAAGAAAGACAGAGAGACTCCATCGAGGGGTTCATGATACACGCGGCCCTGAGAAGCAGCAATCGGCGACGGGAGCGGAATGAGGAAGGCGAAGTGCGGCGGATTCGGCCGGACAGCTGTTACAGCGCGAAACAGAGCGCCAATTTGGCCGTACTACAACGCCTGAACCGCGTGCATTCGGGCAAATCGTGTGAATGACATCCTCCCAGCGCGCCCCAAGCGACCGCAAATCGCTGCTACAAATGATGCGCTGGCTGAGAGATAAGATTCGCCAACATCTGGTCGATTTCCAGCTTGCCCTTGTCGCTCACGCCTTGCAGGGGAAGCCGCGGCAGGCCGCCGAAAAAGCCCATGCGATCCTGCGCATATTTCAGGCCACCGATGCCGTAATCCATCAGCAGCATTTTCGACGGCGGTACCAGCTTTTGCGCGAGCGTCTGCGCTTTGGCGCGATCGCCCGCGGCCGAAGCTTCGTAAATCTCCGCGCACAAATCCGGGAAGACGTCCGCGAGGCCCAGAATCGCGCCCACCGCGCCCAATGCCAGCGCTTCGTAGAGCGTCGAAGCGGAACCGGTCAGAGTTTGAAATTCTTTCGGCGCCGCGGCGATGATCGCAGCGATGCCCTTCATATCGCCCGAGCTATCCTTCATGCCAATAATGTTGGGATGATTTGCCACCCGCGCGATGAGCGAGGCTTCCACGGTGACGTGCGTGAAAACCGGCACTGAATACACCATCACTGGGATGCGCGCAGCATCGGCGACGCGCAGATAATGTTCCGCGAGCATGTGGTCGTTGATCGAAGGCTTGTAGAAACTTGGTGTGCGCACCAGCGCTACCGCGTACCCGATGCGCGCGGCGCGATTGGTGTGCTCGATGGTTTCCGACGTGGATTCGGCGCCTGTGCCGGCGATGAGAATTTTGCCGGGTGCGGCGGCATCGCGCACCGCTTCCCAGACTTTGTAAACCTCTTCCCACAACAGCAGCACCGATTCGCTGGTCGAGCCGTTCGGAACGTAGCCGGCGAGCTTGGTCTTGTTGTAAAGCGCGACATTATTGCGCACTTCGCCGAGCGCGACGTTGCCGTCGGCGTCAAAAGGTGTGGTGAGCGGCGCGAAGATTCCGTGAAGTTTCATGCGGGCCATTTTATATCAAAGACCGGTGCGGCCAAAAGGAAAGGAACCCCAGAAAAACCTTACCACAGACTTCACAGAGAAAAACGGAGAACACAGAGAAAGCAAAAGCGTAAACCGCAGAGGCGCAGCGGACGCAGAGAAAACCAGAGGCCCGCGCAGAACTACTTCTCCGCGGGTGCCGATGCGGCCGAAGTTCGTCGATGCAGATCCTGCAGGGCTGCGACATCCGCGCCGTGACCCGCCATGGCTCGCATTCCTCGTGCCGCCGCGCTGGCTGCGGATAGAGTGGTGATGCACGGAATGTTGTAACGAATCGCCGCGCGTCGAATGGATTTTTCATCGTAAAACGATTCGCGACCGAGCGGCGTGTTGATCACCAGATCGACTTTCGCGGTCTTGATCAAATCTACGATGTTCGGGCGCCCCTCGTTCACCTTGTAGACGGATTCCACTTCGATCCCTGCGCTGGCCAATGCGGCGGCCGTCCCGCGCGTGGCGACAACTTTCAACCCCGCCGCGAGCAAATCCTGCACTACGAATGCCACGTGCCGCTTGTCGTGATCGTTCACGCTGAGGAACACAGTCCCTTTACGCGGCAAGCGCTGACCCGCTGCAAGTTGCGCTTTGGCAAAGGCCAAGCCAAAAGTTGAGGAAATTCCCATGACCTCGCCGGTCGAGCGCATTTCCGGGCCCAGAATCGTGTCCACGCCGCGAAACTTGTTGAACGGAAACACTGGAGATTTCACAGCGTAGAAATTCCGCACCGCCAATTCCTTGATGCCGTTGGTTTCGGTGTAAGGCAGATGCAAATCGCGCAGCTTGCGACCCGTCATCAAACGCGCCGCAACTTTCGCCAGCGGCACGCCCGTCGCCTTGCTTACATACGGGATGGTACGCGACGCGCGCGGATTCACTTCCAGCACGTACACGGTGTCGCGCTGAATCGCGTACTGCACGTTCATCAGGCCCACAACTTTCAGCGCCTTCGCCAGCCGCGATGTGTAATCGCGTATGCGCTCCAGCACCGAAGGCTTCAGCGTCACCGACGGCAGCACGCAGGAAGAATCGCCGGAATGAATGCCGGCCTCCTCGATGTGTTCCATGATTCCGGCGATCAGCACGTCTTCGCCGTCGGCGAGCGCGTCCACGTCAACCTCGGTCGCATCTTCCAGAAATTGGTCAATCAGGATCGGCCGCTTGGGATCGGTGCCGGAACCGATCAGCGCCGCTTGCGCCACATATTCTTCGACGGTCTTCAGGTCGTAGGCGATCACCATCGCACGCCCACCGAGCACGTAGCTCGGCCGCACCAGTACCGGCAAACCAATTTCGCCCGCGAGCTTCACCGCCTCCTGCGGCGCTAGCGCCGTGCCATTGCGCGGCTGCGGGATGCGCAATTCGTCGAGCAAGCCGCCAAAGCGGCGGCGGTCTTCCGCGAGGTCAATCGATTCCGGCGCGGTGCCAATAATCTTCGCGCCATTCTGCTTTAGCTCGAGCGCCAGGTTCAGAGGCGTCTGCCCGCCGAACTGCACGATTACGCCTTGCGGCTTTTCGCGGTCCAGAATCGCCAGCACGTCTTCTAGCGTGAGCGGCTCAAAATATAGCCGGTCGGAGGTGTCGTAATCCGTGGAAACAGTTTCTGGATTGCAATTCACCATCACTGTTTCGTAGCCATCCTCTTTCAACGCGAAGGCCGCGTGGCAGCAGCAATAATCAAATTCAATTCCCTGCCCGATGCGATTCGGCCCGCTACCCAGAATCACGACCTTCGGCCGATCGACCGCGCCGGATTCGTCCTCCTCTTCGTACGTGGAGTAAAGATACGGCGTGAACGATTCGAATTCCGCCGCGCACGTGTCGACGCGCTTGAAAACGGGCTGCACGCCCAGCTCTTTGCGGCGCGCGCGCACGCTCGCGGCTTTCACTCCCCACAGTTTTGCGATTTCCTCATCGCTTGCGCCCGAGCGCTTCGATTCCAGCAGCAATTCCGGCGGACACTTTCCCAGTGTCGTCGCGGCCACGCGCTTATCGACCGCTAGCATTTCCTGCAACTGGCGGATGAACCACGGATCGATCTTCGTTAGGTCGCACACCTCTTCGCTGGACATGCCGCGCTCCAGCGCCTCAAAAAGCCAGTGCAAACGGTCCGGCCCAGGCACGTGCAATTTTTCGCGCAGCAGGACGGTCGTCACTTCCGCCGGAGGGCGCCACGCCGAACTAGGCTCGAGCGACCGGATCGCCTTGCACAGCGCTTCCTGAAAATTGCGGCCGATGGCCATCACTTCGCCCACGGATTTCATCTGCGTGGTGAGCGTGGTATCGCTGCCGGGAAATTTCTCGAATTGCCACTTCGGAATTTTCGCCACGACGTAATCAATGGTCGGCTCGAACGAGCATGGAGTTTTTTTGGTGATGTCATTGGGAATTTCGTCCAGCGTCATTCCTACGGCCAGTTTCGCAGCGATTTTCGCGATCGGAAATCCGGTGGCCTTGCTCGCGAGCGCCGAGCTGCGCGAAACGCGCGGATTCATTTCGATCACGGTCATGCGACCTGTGGCCGGATCCACGGCAAACTGAATGTTCGATCCGCCGGTTTCCACGCCCACCGCGCGAATGATCGCGGCGGCCGCGTCGCGCATGCGCTGGTATTCTTTGTCGGTAAGCGTTTGCGCCGGCGCCACGGTGATCGAATCGCCGGTATGAATACCCATCGGGTCGAAATTTTCGATCGAGCAAATCACCACGAAGTTGTCGCGGTGATCGCGCATCACTTCCAGCTCGAATTCCTTCCAGCCCAGTACGGATTCTTCGATCAGCGCCTGGTGCACCGGGCTGGCATCCAGCGCGCGCGCGATCAAGTCCGCAAATTCTTCGTGGTTGTAAGCGATCGAGCCGCCCGTGCCGCCGAGCGTGAACGACGGACGAATCACCACGGGGTACCCGAGCTGATCGGCGAGCTGTATCGCTTCCGGGACGCTGGTCACGACTTCCGACGCGGGAACCTCTAACCCAATCTTGCGGCAAACTTCCTTGAACAGCAGTCGATCCTCGGCGATTTTAATCGCGGCGAGCGATGCGCCGATCAGTTCCACATTATATTTTGCGAGGATACCGGCTTCGGCCAGCTCCACCGCAAGATTTAAACCAGTTTGTCCGCCGACGGTCGGCAGCAGCGCATCCGGCCGCTCGGCCGCGATGATCGCTTCCAGATATTCTTTCGCAAGCGGCTCGATGTAGGTGCGGTCCGCAATTTCCGGGTCGGTCATGATCGTCGCCGGATTCGAATTCACCAGCACGACCTCATAGCCCTCCGAACGCAAAGCCTTGCAAGCCTGCGTGCCGGAATAATCGAACTCGCAGGCTTGGCCGATGATGATTGGCCCCGAGCCGATGATCATGATCTTCTTGATGTCAGTCCGTTTCGGCATTCGCCGCTCAACCTTCCTAAGTCAGGACCAGCTTTGCAAATCGCAATTTCTCCAACGCGCAACCTCGCTCGTCGCATTTCACTTCCGGAGGAAGCCACACCTCGCTCGGCGTCCCTATTTTGCAAGTGCCCGTCTGCAGTACGCCGAAATCGTACTTCCCCTCCAAGTTCGTCGTGACTTCCGCCGTCGCAGCACCACATCGCAATACCAACTTCAAATTCGGCACGGCCGCGCCTGACGGATCCAACAGCTGCCCGGAGAGCCGCACAGGATGCTCCACATTGAAGTGCGAATACTGTTTCGGCCCACATTCATAAAGAACCGCTGCAGCCAAAATCATGATTGCCGCGAGTCTCACTGCTTCGCCTCGTCCATCATGGTCACAAAATCGTCGAATAGATAGCGCGCGTCGTGGGGGCCTGGCGACGCCTCGGGATGATATTGCACGCTGAACAGGGGCAGGGAGCGATGCCGCATGCCTTCGTTCGTGTGATCGTTCAAGTTCACGTGCGTGATTTCCACGTCGCTTGCGGGAAGCGAATCCGGGTCCACGCAGAAGCCGTGATTTTGCGCGGTGATTTCCACCTTCTCGGTGCGCAGGTTCTTCACCGGATGATTCGAGCCGTGATGGCCAAATTTCAATTTGAATGTGCGTCCGCCGAGCGCGAGGCCGCAAAGCTGGTGTCCCAGGCAAATCCCGAAGATCGGCACGCGTCCTAGCAGCTTGCGAATATTTTCCACGGCGTAATCGATCGGCTCGGGATCCCCGGGCCCATTCGACAAAAACACGCCGTCCGGTTTCAGCGCCAGCACGTCCGCAGCGGAAGTGCGCGCCGGAACCACGGTAACTTCGCAGCCGTGATCCACCAGCAGCCGCAGAATATTCTGCTTAATCCCGAAATCGTATGCGACCACGCGGCGCCGTGCCTTGGTATCCGGAGAAGCCGCAGCCATAGCGCGAGCCTGAGCGCCACCTGCACCTGCAGCAACCGGTGCAGCCAAATCGATCGATCCCTGCGTCCACCCATACGATTTCGCGCAAGTCACTCGCCCCGCCAATTCCAGCCCAGCCATGGTTGGCAAAGCCCGCGCTTCCTTCACCAAGCGTTCTGCCGGCGTCCCGTCCGTCGAGACCACTCCGCGCAGCGCACCCACATCGCGCAAGTGCCGTACGAGAGCGCGCGTGTCCAAATCCCAAATCACCGGCACGCCGTAACGTTCCAAATATTGCTGAGCCGTTTCGCTGGAGCGCCAGTTCGATGCCAGCGGGGAAAATTCGCGCACGATCAGCGCCTCGATGTAAGGCTTGGCGGATTCTTCGTCGTCCAGATTCGCGCCGACATTTCCAATGTGCGGATAGGTGAGACACACGATCTGCCCGGAATAACTGGGGTCGGTGAAAACTTCCTGGTAGCCAGTGAGAGAGGTATTAAAAACAACTTCGCCGCCCCGCCGGGTGCGCGCACCCGCGGCACGACCGCTAAATGTTCGTCCGTCTTCCAGCGCGAGGGTCGCGCGCGTTGCGGGCTGCTCCGTCAGTGTATCCTCCAGAAGAGTTCATCGCGATGCCGCGTTTACCGTGTACGAAGAAGATAGCGAGCCGAAATGATCCACCGGCCAGTACGCGAAAACCGCTTTGCCGTATATGTAGGGCCGGCTGACGGGCCCAAACACGCGCGAATCGTTCGAACTGTCGCGGTGATCGCCCATCACAAAATAATTTCCCTCCGGAATCTGCACCGGACCGTAGCTGGAGCCATCCAGATAGCTCGGCGGCACGTACGGTTCTACCAATTCCTTGCCGTTCACATATAAATGGCTCGCGCGCAGTTCAACCGTTTCGCCCGGTAATCCGATCACGCGCTTGATGAACGATTTCGAATGGTCCAGAGGATACCAGAAAACCACCACGTCGCCGCGTTCGATTGGCGTGAACCGGTAGACAAACTTATTGATGAAGATGCGCTCCTGATCGCTCAGCAGCGGCGCCATGCTGGTGCCTTCCACTTTCACGGGTTGATACAGGAAGATGATGATGACGAGCGCCAGGCCCAAAGCTACCGCCAAATCGCGCGTCCAACTGCGCAATTCGTGCCGCAAACGCGGCAAAGTGGAGTTGTCCTGGGGCTCTTGCGGCTCGGGCTGAGTGTTTTCCGTCATTCCGCTCTCAAATATTTATAACACGGCAAGATAGCGCGCGCCAAGCGCGCGGCGTTTGCATAGTTAGGATGCGTTGCGCGCGGAAGCGGTTGCAAAAGCAACAGCACGAGCAAAGTCAAAAATCACCACTGATGAACGCAGATAAAAACTGATGAACACTGATAATCCATAATAAAACAGGTAAAAGGTCCATTCTTTCTCAGATTTTTCTCCGCCTTTCCTCCGTGTTCTCTGTGTAAATCTTTGGACTTTCTCTGCGCACTATGCGTCTCTGCGGTTCGCCTTTCTTCACGCATCCAGCGCGAAATGCAAAATTGCCAGCGAAGCCAGCACCGCCGTCTCCGTCCGCAACACCAATTCCCCGAGCGACGCCTCCAGGAACCCAGCCGCGCGCGCCGCTGCGAGCTCCGCGTCCGTCCACCCGCCCTCCGGCCCAATCGAAATTTCTGCTGACTTCGCTGTGACATCCCGCAACACATCATGAATCGGCGGCGCGTCGCTGCGTTCCGAAAGCAAAATCTTGCAGTCCGCACTCGAAGCCCGGTAAGCCTTTTCCAACGCGACCGGCTCGGCGATCTTCGGAGGCCGCAAACGCCGCGACTGCTGCGCTGATTCCAGCACGATCCTCTCCCATCGCGCGTGACGCTTCGCAGCAGCCGCAACCAACGCTTTGTCCGTACGCGCGGCGATCAGCGGAGTGATTTCGTTCACGCTCAGCTCAGTAGCTTTCTCCAAACACCATTCGAACCGATCGAACTTCACCAGCGCGATCAGCAAATGCAAATGCAGCGTCGGCTCGGGCGCTTGGATTGGCTCGACCAACGAAAATTCCACGCGATTGTCGCCGCGCTTCAGCAACCCGACGCGCTCGACGCGCGCCAGCCACACGCGTTCCCCATCGCTCAATTCGTAAAGCTGGCCAGGCTCAGCCCGCAATACGCGGCCCAGATGTTCGGCGGTGTCGCCGCGCACGGTTGCAGTAGCATCCTCGAATTTGTCCACAAAAAATCGGCGTCGCATGAGCCTGATTGTACCTTGAGGAGTGCAAGCGCACGAACAAGCCAAAACCGAACCGGGCAATCCATCAGCGGCCGTCAACAAGTCAGAATAGTTGATAGGCGGAAAATACGCTTGTAGTGTGGTGTTCAATGGAGCAAGTAAGCCATCCGAGCAAAACGCGCTTCGTGCTCATAGGGGGAGTTCTCGTCTGGGGTTGTTTAACCGCCTCGGCGATTACACTCGCCGATTGGTACACCACCCACCGCATCGAAGCGATGTACAGGGTTGTCGGTCGGTTCGTGATATTCATGGTGTTGGGAATCTTCTTCGGCCTCTCCCTTTGGGATAGGCTTGTCAAACTAGGCCGTACGAAACCGACACGGGCGCTAAGCCGATTGCAGCTTGCGCTTTTCGTAAGCTTAATGATGGGACTGGCCTTCCTTCTGTGGGTGATGATTCGTCACTAATTTAGATCCGACGAGGAAATGTACATTCTCAGGGCAGTCTGGAAGCAGCTGCGTGGCCCAAATCTCACCCGACAGCACGCCTGACGCTATCCGAAGATGTCCTTCACCTTGTCGAAGAACGTCGAATTGCGCTCCGCCGCTTTGTTCTCGACTTTCAGCGTTTGCCCCAGTTGCTCCAGCAGCCGCCGCTGCTCGCGCGATACCTTCGCCGGAATCACCACGCGGATGCTGATGTACAGATCGCCGCGGCCGCCGTGGGGATTGGGCAGGCCCTTGCCCTTCTTGCGGAAAATTTGGCCGGACTGCGTGCCTTCGGGAATTTCGAGTTCTTCTTCACCCTTCAGCGTCTGCACTTTAATTTTATCGCCGAGCGCCGCCTGCGAAAAACTGATGGGAATTTCGCAGATCAGGTCCGAGCCGCGCCGCTCGAAGAACGCGTGCTCTTTCACTTCCAGAAAAATATAAAGGTCGCCCGGGCCGCCGCCGTTCGTTCCCGGCTCGCCCTGCCCGGTCATGCGCAGGCGCGTGCCGGAATCCACGCCCGCCGGAACACCCACTTCGAGCGTACGTTCGCGCTCGATGCGACCTACGCCGCGGCAACTCGCGCACGCGTCCTTGATCGTCTGTCCCGCGCCCTGGCAGGCGGGGCAAGTGCGCGTGATGGAAAAAAATCCTTGCGAGTAGGCCAGCTGGCCGCGTCCGGCACACGTCGCGCATGTGGTCATCCCCGTGCCCGGTTTCGCGCCCGTGCCCTTGCAGGCTTCGCAAGGTTCGTGGCGCGTTAGCTGAATCTTGCTGGTGATGCCTGCCGCGGCCTCTTCGAAACTGAGCGACATGTCGTAACGCAAATCCGCGCCACGCTGCCCGCGCGCGCCACCGCGTCCGCCGCGCCGACGCCCACCGCCGAGCACTTCATCGAAACCGAAAAGATCGCCGAGAATATCTTGAAATTCCTCGAAGATTGTGGAATTGAAGCCGGAATCGAAGCCGCGATTGCCCAGACCAGCCGCGCCATAGCGGTCATACACCGAACGCTTCTGCTCGTCCGAAAGTACCGCGTAAGCTTCGGAAGCCGCGCGAAAATTGTGCTCGGCCTCTTCCTTTTTCTCAGGATTGCGATCGGGATGCCACTTCAGCGCCGCCTTGCGGTATGCAGACTTGATCTGATCGGGCGTAGCGTCGCGCGCCACGCCCAGAACTTCGTAAAAATCATTGCCGTTGCTGGCCGCCATCGTTTCTATGTCTCCGGGAAATTAAAATTGGTGTCGCGCAAGAATCGCTCAAACCACGTCGCGTAACGCTACGCTGCGCAAAGTCGCACCACGTCAAAAACCGCGCCGCGACGTTCGTTAATTCGAAGGCGCCGAAGCCACTCGCACCATGGCCGGACGCAGCACTCGGCCGTGAAACATATAACCGGTCTGCATCTCGCCCACCACGGTCCCTTCCGGCTGCGACGCCGTCGGCACATTCTCAATCGCGTGATGCAAGTTCGGGTCGAACGGCTTGCCCACGGCTTCAATCGGCTGCAGCCCCTGCTTCGCTAGCGCGTTCCACAACTGCGTGCGAATTATTTCGAATCCCTTGCGGTATTCGGGGCTGGCCGCGCCTGACTGGCCAGTAAGCGCCAGATCAAAAGCATCCAACACCGGGAGCACCTGCTCGATCAGCAGCTCCGCTCCGCGATGCCGCTCCTGCGCGCGCTCTCTTTCCACGCGCTTGCGGTAATTCTCAAAATCCGCCTGGCGCCGCAGCAAGGTGTTCTGCAAATCTTGTTTTTCGGCCACCAGCTTCTCAATCTGCTCGGCAGCCGAAGCCTCACCCGCAGGCAATGCTTCCGGCGCGGATGGATTCGGCGCCGGATCCTCCGCCGCGCCAGCCGCGACCGCAAAGCCGCCTTCGGGAAAATCTTTGTCTTTATGATGTTTGTGTGAAGCCAAAGAAATCAGCCCCCCTCTTGCTCTTCCGAGAAAAATTGCGCCATGAACGCTACGGCGGTAATCACGCGTTCATAGTGCATGCGCATGGGCGCCAGGATGCCCAGAGTTCCCTGCACCTGATCTTTAGATGAATACGACGCGGAAACGATGGCGAGATGTTTCCCCGCGTTCGAAATTTTGTCCAGACCGAGCTCCACGTGCACCGGTTCCGGCGATTCGATGCAGCCGCTCAGCAGTGCGATCAAGCGATCCTTCTCTTCAATGGCCTCTAGCAGCTCGCGCAATTGCTCCGGATTCGTAAAATCCGGCGACGACGCAATCTGTGCCGCGCCATCCACATAAATTTTGCGCTCGGCCGCATCGCCCAGCACGCTGGGGTCGCACAGAATCAGCGCGGTGCCCGCCAGTTGCCCGTACTGCTCGCGGTCCTGTTCCAATTGCTTGCGCAGGTCGGCGCGCATCGCTTCCAGCGTCCAGCCGATGTAATGCCGGTTCAAATATTCTGACGTGCGATCCAGATCCGCCTGCAGGAACGGCTTCTCCGGGCGAATCAGTTTGTCGCGCGTCACTCCCCCGCCGGAAATCAGAATCACAAGCACGCGCCCATCCGGCAGAAGCAGAAAACGCAAATGTTCGACGACGCTGCGTGCCAATGGCGGCGCGATAAAAATTCCCAGTCCGCGCGAAACCGCGGCCAGCACGTGACTGGCACGCTCCATCACCGCTTCCGGAGTCTGCGCGGCTGCAAGTTCACGGCGAATCCACAGTAGATCCGCGGGACTGGCGGTGGCCTGCGCGGCCACTTGCTCCACAAAAAAACGATACGCCGCAGCCGTCGGCACTCGGCCCGCCGAAGTATGCGGCTGGAATAGCAAACCCGCATCCTCCAGGTCCGCCATCACGTTGCGCACCGTGGCTGAACTGAGCGGCTCAATATGCCGGTGCACAATGCTGCGCGATGAGACTGGTTCACCCGTCTCAATGTACGCGCGCACCACGTCCGTCAAGATTTGCTGGTGGCGTTTCTGCTGTAAAACCGTTGGACTCATGAATTTCCGCCGAAAACGTCCCGGCGCCCATGATTACAGGCGCGCCGCAACACTACCATCCTAATTTTAGTGTAGACGCTGCGCCGCAGGCCGTCAACTTGACCCCGCCGGCACGGGCGCGGATTGAGCACATCCATAAACACAAATCACGCCGCCAGAAACGAAACTTGCGCGCGCTCAGCTTCGTATCATATTGTGTACGGGCCGTTGCGCCTGGTGAACACCGTTCGAAGCGGTTTTCGTGCGGGAGGATGGATGAGATTGACGAAAGTGTTTGTACTCGCCGCAGGCGTAGCGATTTTTTGCGGCCCGATTTTTTCGCAAGCGGCCGCCATAGCAGCACCGGCCAACACAGCAGCGAAACCGCTTTCCACTCGCGTCGTCGCCTATCAGATCGAAGCCAAGCTCGATCCCACCAAGCACACCATCGCTGCCAGCGAAACTCTCACCTATAAAAACCTGACCGGCCAACCGCAACAGACGTTTCCGTTCCATCTCTACCTGAACGCCTTCCAACCGCAATCCACTTTCATGACCGAAGTCCGCCTCGCCGGCACGCGCGGCAATGGCCCGGATTCCGATTGGGATCCCAAACATTTCGGTTCGATCACTGTGGACAAGCTCGAAGTCGAAGGCGCCGGCGATCTAACCAACAAAATGGAATTCATCCATCCCGACGATAAGAACACCGCCGACCGCACAGTTTTCCAAATTACGCTGCCGAAACCAATCGCTCCCGGCGCCTCGGTGGAATTCCACATCACCTTTCACGACGTGCTGCCCAAAGTCGTCGAGCGCACCGGCTACGTGCGCGATTTCGACATGGTTGGACAGTGGTTCCCCAAAGTCGGCGTCTGGTGGAAAAACGCCTGGAACTGCCACCAATTCCACGCCACCACCGAATTTTTCGCGGATTTCGGAACGTTCGACGTGAAGATCACGGTGCCGCAAAACGAAATCGTCGGCGCCGGCGGCGATCTGGTAGCGAGCACGAATAATTCCGATGGCACGAAAACCCTGACCTATCATTCCGAAGACGTGCACGATTTTTCCTGGACCGCCAGCCCCAGCTTCACCGTCGTCGAAGATTCCTGGACCGGCAGCCAAGGCCCCGTGAAGATTCACCTGCTGATATCGCCCGGACACATGGGGTCGGCGCAGCGATACATTGACGTGCAGAAGGGCACGCTGCGCCTTTTCGACCAATGGTATGGCCCCTATCCGTACGACCGCATCACCATGGTAGACCCGCCGCATGGCGGCATCGACGCCGGCGGTATGGAATATCCCACATTAATTACATTGGGAACCTCGGTGCACATGCCCCAAGGCGTACTGGAGCCGGAAATTGTCACCGAACACGAATTCGGCCACCAGTATTGGTACGGCATGGTCGCAACCAATGAATTCGAAGAAGCGTGGCTTGACGAAGGCATCAACAGCTACACCGAAGTGAAAGTGATGGACGCACTTTACGGCAAGAATACTTCAGCGGTGAATTTTCCGTTCGCGCAGATTAGTGAAACGGGCATGCAGCAGATCGGCTACCTGGCGGATCCGGACAAGGATCCCATCTGCCGCTTCGCCTGGAAATTCATTAACAACGATTCTTACGGCGGCATCACCTACGGCAAGACCGCCCTCGTGCTGCTCACCCTGGAAAAAGTGATCGGTGAAGACACTTTGCGCCAGGCCTTGCACACCTACTTCATGCGTTTCCGCTTCACGCATCCCACGGGCGAGGATTTTTTGAAAACGATCGAAGAAGTTTCCGGCAAAGACCTGCGCTGGTATTTCAATCAAGCAATCTACGGCACGCAAGTCCTGGATTATTCGCTCGCCGATGCGCACTCCGATCCGCTGAAGTGGTGGGACGCTCCGGCGCACGCCTCCAAGAAAGACGACAAGGACGAAGTGTATCGCACCTACGTCACAGTGGTTCGCAAGGGCGATTTCGTGTTCCCGGTGGACGTGGATATCAAGTTCGACGATGGTTCGACCGCCGTCGAGCACTGGGACGGCCAGGATCGCTGGATGCGTTATCAGTACGATCGCAAAGCGAAAATCCAGTCCGCGCAAATTGACGTGCACGACCAGATCCCCCTTGATCGCGACTCCTTCAACAACAGTTTCACGGAAGAATCGGATCCGCGCGCGGCGCACAAGCTCAGAACCATCTGGGTCTTCGCCAGCGAATGGCTATCGCAATTGCTGGCATGGCTCACGTAACGGCATCGAAGGAGCGACACGAATGGCCGCAGCGAATCGAGGGACATTTTTTTCAGGCGCCGGGCTGGTGTGGCAATGGCAGCGCCTGGTCTGGTGGATTTTCGCCGTCTGCCTGATCTTCGGGCTTTTCTCGACGCACGAAATGACGGAACGCGCGAGTTCATTGCTCGATCACAGCGCGGCCGCGCAGCGTCTGGTAAATGGCTTCGACGCCTCGGCGATCATGATGCTGCAGCAAGTGCCGGATTCGCCGCTGGAAATTCAAGGCCACAACATCGTTCATTTCTCGCTGCTCTTCGTGGTTTTTATGCTTTTCGTCACTGGCGGCATTCTTGCCGCCTACGTGCTCGACGAGAAGCCCACCTCCACGGCTTTCTTCGAAGCTGCCGGCCACCATTTCTGGCGTTTTTTCCGTTTGTTCATTTACCTCGCGATCGTGCTGCTGCCCATCGCGGGGCTTGCCGCTTTCACCAGCGCCATGTACACGCGCATCCAGGAGCAGTCCATTTCGCCATACCCTGGGGACTATTTCGCCGAAACGGCTGCTGTGGTGATCTTGCTGCTTTTGATCATCGTGCGCCTGTGGTTTGATATGACCCAGGTCATCGCTGTGGCTGATGACGAAAAGAAAATGCATCGCGCCCTGCGCCGCGCGTTCGGACTGTTGCGCCGCAATTTTTTCTCGCTGTTCTGGCTCTACCTGCGCGTCAGCGTCATCGCATGGGCGCTCTTTGCGTTCGGGCTGCACATCTGGATGTATCATCTGAAGCCGCAATCCAACGTCACTGCGTTCCTCATCAGCCAGCTAATGATAGTGATCTGGATCGCCACACGCCTCTGGCAAAGGGCCAGCGAAGCAATTTGGTACCGCAATTACCAGGCGAACCAAGTGCCGGGACCAGCGTGGACTCCGCCGCCGTCTCCCATGTACATGCCAGTCGCCGCTGAACCGCAGGCGTAACCGGGCGGTTTTGCCTTTGTAGCGGCGTCCGCCGCGGCGGACGCCATCGTTCGCGCGCCGCAGAGCGATGGCGGTCTGAAGACCGCCGCTACGAAGACCTTGTACCTTCCCCCGGTGGTTGCAAATCCCGCTCGCGAAACTCGGACCATTCACCGCGCCAATTCGCAGCCGATCAAGTAGTAAACTAACCGCGCCACACGGAGGCAGGTTTTGCCACAGCCACACGCGGAATTTTCGCAGCGCCTCGCAGCTCGCGTGCAAACCGTCGCTGCGAAAGACGCTCTGCACAAGCAGATCGGAAATGCGAAGCTGGCAACGGTCATCGTCGCGATCGTCCTTCTGTGGCTGTCGCTGAAAGACGAAGTGATTTCCACGTACTGGCTCGCGATTCCGATCGTGATTTACGCGGGCTTAGCCGTAGCGCATGAATTCGCACTGCGCGCCCTAGCTCACGCCCGCACCGCCGTCGTATTTTACGAACGCGGCCTCGCGCGCCTGGAAGATCGCTGGACCGGCACCGGCGCGTCCGGCGAACGCTTCCGCAATCCGAAGCACGTGTACGCGGACGATCTCGATATTTTCGGCACCGCCTGCCTGTTCGAACTACTCTCGACCGCGCGCCTGCCGATGGGCGAAGAACGCCTGGCGCAATGGCTCAGTGCCGCATCACCTGTGCCGGAAATACACGAAAGACAAAAAGTCATCGTCGAACTTCGCGACAAACTGGATTTGCGTGAGGAATTGGCGCTTCTTGGCGAAGACTTGAAGGTTCGCCTCGACCCAAGCTCGCTGGAAAACTGGGCGGAAGCGGCGCCGCTGCTTCCCGCGGGCCCTTGGCGAATTGTTTCCGCGTTTCTCGCGATTTCCGCCGCGGCCACGACGATATATTTGCTGGCGACGCTGAGACTTTGGCCGCTGGCGATTGTGCTGGCTCTCGAGGTGATCGTCCTGCTCTGGCTGCGCACGCGCGCCGAAAAAGTGGTTTCGTCCCTCGCGTGCAACGCCGAGGGCTTGGGCCTGTTCGCGGATATCCTGCAGCGGCTCGAACGCGAGCCTTTCGTTTCACCGCGCTTGCAAGGATTCGCGGCGGAACGGAAGGCTGGGCACCAAACCTCGTCGCAATCCGTCCGGCAACTCGCGAATATCGTCTATTGGATTGACGCGCGCGAAGATTTGCTCGGCCGGCTGCTCGAATTGCCCGTGCTGTACACCGTGCAATGCGCATTCGCAGCAGAATCGTGGCGCAAGCGCCACGGCAGCAAGCTACGCGCCTGGGTGGATATCGCCGCCGAAATGGAAGCGCTGCTCTCGCTGGCTGGCTATTCCTACGAGCATCCGAATGATCCGTTCCCCGAATTCGCCGAAGAAATTCCGAATGCACCCGCGGTCTTTCTCGGCGAAGAACTTGGCCATCCGTTGATTCCGTCAGCGGAATGCGTGCGCAACAGCGTGAGGCTCGATCCGCAAACGCGCTTGCTGCTCGTCAGTGGCTCGAACATGTCCGGGAAAAGCACGTATCTGCGTGCGGCGGGTATCAACGCGGTGCTGGCGCTCGCTGGCGCGCCGATTCGCGGCAAGGCGCTGCGCATGACGCCCGTCCGGCTCGGTACCAGCATTCGCCGCGTGGATTCGCTGCAGGAACACCGCTCGAGCTTCTACACCGAGATATTGCGCATCCGCGATGTATTCGAGCTTACGGAAGGTTCGCAGCGGGTGTTGTTCCTGTTCGATGAGCTTTTGGAAGGCACGAATTCGAACGATCGCCGGATTGGCTCAGAAGGCTTGCTGCGCGCGCTGCTGGAGCGCGGCGCGATGGGGATCGTCACTACTCATGATCTGGCGCTAACCGATATCGCGCAGGCGTTGCCCCACGCCGTGCGCAACGTGCATTTCCAGGATTACGTCGAGGAAGGAAAAATGCGCTTCGACCACAAGCTGCTCGACGGAGTGGTGGCCAAAAGCAACGCGCTAGAGCTGATGCGTCTCATCGGCTTGAGGGTATAGCGCTGTCGCCTCATCGGATCCCCGCGTGGAACTTTAGCGATCTGGCTTCCGGAAATAAAGGAACGTCCGCACAGCGAGGATAATTGCAACACCGATTAGGGCACCGCCCAACACAAGATCATGGGCGAACACGATCCGCGCGCTTCCGGCAGCCGCACAGGCAAAGGCTGCGAAGATCGTTGTTCGGTCAGCCTTCCACATTGCCCACCATGAGACGCCCTGGATTGCTGCCATACGCCTGAGGCCCGATAGAATCTAAGCTGAGAGGCACCACCGCTACTTTTTACGCGTTATCAATCTGAGCGCGCTGCAGCCGGTCGGAATAATCGATGTAAACCGTCTTCCACTCCGAATAAAAATCCAGCGCCGCTTCGCCCGATTCGCGGTGTCCGTTGCCGGTGTTCTTGATCCCGCCGAACGGCAGATGCGTTTCCGCGCCGATCGTCGGAGCGTTCACGTAGACGATCCCGGTCTGCAAATCCCGTTGCGCGCGGAACGCATTGTTCACGTTGCGCGTGTAGATCGCCGCGGACAACCCGTACTGCACCCCGTTCGCGATATCCAAGGCTTCGTCAAAAGTCTCAAACGGAATCACTGCTACCACCGGCCCGAAAATTTCTTCCTGCGCGATGCGCATCTTCGGACTGCAATCCGTAAACACCGTGGGTTCGTGGAACCAGCCGCGTCCCCACGCGCCGCTCTCGAGGCGATGTCCGCCGGTCGCGAGTTTCGCTGTTTCGTCCTTGCCGATCTGCACGTACTTCATCACGGTGTTCAGTTGCTGCTCGTTGATGCACGGGCCCATGTCTGTGGAAGGATCCAGGCCATCGCCGACTTTCAGCGCCTTCACGCGCGCCACGAATTTTTCGACGAATTCGCCGTACACTTTCTTGTGCACTGCCACGCGGCTCGCCGCCGTGCAACGCTGTCCGGTGGTGCCGAAGCCGCCCCACACCGCACCGTCGACCGCCAGATCCAAATTGGCATCGTCCATCACGATGATGATGTTCTTGCCACCCATTTCCAGGTGGCACTTCTTGAACGAAGGCGCGCAAGCCGTGCTGACGATTCGCCCAACGTCGGTGGATCCGGTGAAACTCACCAGATTGATGTCCTTATGATTCAGCAGCGGTGCACCCGCTTCGGGACCATCGCCGAATACTACGTTCATCACACCGCGCGGCAGCCCGGCCTCGCTCAGCACCTGCATCAAATTGTAGGTGGAGAGCGGCGTGTCTTCGGCTGGCTTGATCACTACCGTATTTCCCGTCACCAGCGCCGGCATCGCTTTCCAAGACGGAATTGCCATCGGAAAATTCCAAGGACAGATCAGGCCCGCTACCCCCACAGGTGTGCGCACGGACATCGCGAACTTGTTGGGCAGCTCGGACGGCGTGGTTTGGCCGAACTGCCGCCTTCCCTCCCCGGCCATCAGGTAAGTCATATCGATTGCTTCCTGCACGTCGCCGCGCGTCTCCGCCAGGACCTTCCCCATCTCGCGCGTCATGTCGCGCGAATAGTCTTCCTTGCGCTCGATCAGAATTTCGGCCGCGCGATACAGAATCTCCGCGCGCTTCGGCGCAGGGGTCAGCCGCCATTTGTCGTAGGCGCCCTTCGCGGCATCAATCGCGAGGTTTACGTCCTCTTCCGTGGACGCCGGGAACATTCCCACCAGTTCCCCTGTGTTCGCGGGATTGCGATTCTCGATAGCCTTCCCGCTGCGGGCCTCGACCCACTCGCCATTGATGAAGTTCTTGAAAACCTTGGGCCTAGCTGGCGTCGCCATGCGTATTCCTCCATAAGATCTGTGCTTCCTGCCGCAATTTTTTCGGTATCTGTGTTCGATGCTGCGCCGCTTCCGGAGATTCAGAGTAGCAAGCCCTCGCGCGTGCCGTCAACGCACCGCGCCTCCATTTCACAGCGATGCTTGGCTATGCTCGGCTGGATCAAACTTGACCGCGCTTTCTCCGGCTCACTTGTCCTTTGCAAGTCGCGAGCCACGGATGAACAGTCGAATCTTGCCTCCCTCGCGTTCGGCCGCTCTCTGCTAAGCCCCTCTTGCTCCGCGCTTTGCCTCGTCTTCGCCCCTAGCGCAACTTTCCGCTGGAAGGGGTGTTTTACTATCAGACGCCACCGAAGGTAGTCGGGAGGCGTTGGAAGGCTGGAACTTTTAGAAAGGCTCTACGGGCTCAGAAGGGGCCCAAAAATGAAACATCTCGCGAAATATCTCTTGGTTTTTGCGGTACTTGGAACAGCCTTGGCTCTGGCTCCGAACGCTGGCGCTCAACGCTTTGCTGTGGGCGTCGGCGTCGGCCCGGGGTACGTTGGCCCAGCTCCGGTCTGCGCTTACGGCTACTATGGGTATTACCCGTATGCCTGTGCGCCTTACGGATACTACGGTCCTAGCTACTTCTCCGGCGGATTGTTCATCGGAGCAGGCCCGTGGTTCCACGGAGGCTGGGGCGGACGTGGTTGGGGCGGGCGCGGTTGGGGCGGACGCGGTTTTGGCCCCGGCTACGGCGGGCGCGGAGCGGTAGGCGGTGGCTTTCGCGGCGGTGTCTCCCATGAGGCAGTCCGCGGCGGATTCCGCGGCGGCGCAGTGCGCGGCGGTGGCGCGGTGCGCGGCGGTGGCGGCTTCCACGGTGGTGGCGGCGGTCACAGCGGCGGCGGGCACGGCGGCGGACATCGGTAATCGTCAGCCGTAACGGCAACGCTCGAACAGTACTGAGCACGACGCAGCGCCCATCCTTCCCGAAGTTCCTCCCGGGAAGGATGGGCGTTTTTGTTTCTCGCGCTTCCAGACCTATGGCGAACCGCGGCACGGCGGATGGCTCTGTCGGCGTCTGAGCTCACGGGACTAGAGCCTGCCAGCCTGGAGATTCCCGATTCAAGACAGGACTGTTGCACTTCGGGGCGCGCCGTGCATGCCCGATTTACCTGGGCGCGCTAGAACTCCTTTGCCTTCTGCCTGGACCGGATTGGAGGCTCACCTGCCTTACTGCATTGCGTTCCACCAAGGACCACATCGAACCATGGCCATCACGGAGCAAGATCTCAGCGTCGCGCAAGCGTTCGAAATCGCCTGCACGCATCAGCGGGAAGGCAGGATCGGCGAGGCCGAGAAGCTTTACAGGAAGATTCTGGAAGCGCTGCCGGGCCATCTGGACACGTTGATCAATCTGGCTTCTCTTGTGTTTGTGCGCGGGCATGAATCCGAGGCTTTCGCGATTATCACCGAGGTGCTGAACGCGCATCCCACTTCCGCGCGAGCTTACGCACAGCGCGATCGCATGAATTTTGTCCGCGCGCGGGCAAGCGATCCGGCGGCACTACGGGATATTCTCGAGATGCGCCGGACGCTTGCGGCGATGGAAGCCGAAATACGCCGCAGCGCGATTTACGTGCCTTCCACTTTTTGGAGCACGCTGGGGCGCATGCACGTGGCGCTGCTGGAGATGTATGGCATGGAGAACTTCAAGCGTACCGTGGTGCATCACTATCAGAACTGGTTTATGAAGGAGATGAGCGACCCGCAGGTTCTGCGGTTGCTGGCGTTGTGGCCTACGCATTTCAGTTCGCAGCCCTTCATGAACGGCGTGGAAAAACCGTGCGACGTGGGGTTTCACAACAGTTTGAGCTACCCGTTCTATGATCTGGCGGATTCGCAACACTGCGATACGTATCGCCTCGCCGTGGGCCTGCTTTGGGAATACACGCTTACGAAGGATGCGTCGGGCAAATTGGCTGCGCTGGAAGAATCGCCGATCGGCGGACCGATTCCGATCCGGCGGCAAGGAAAACTGATTTCCTCGGACTTGTGCCACTCGATGCGTGAACGCAATCAGATGCTGGGAACCGGGGCGCTGGATGGATCGGAAGAGCTGGTCGTTGGCGAGCTCGGCGGAGGCAGCGGGCGGCTGGCGGAAGTTTTTGGGCTGACTACGAATTATCGCTACGTGATCATTGATATCACGCCGGCGTTGTACGTCTCGCAGTGGTACATCGAGCGGCGTTTTCCTGACGAAAAGATATTCCAGTTCCGACCGTTCGCGAGCTTCGCGGAGATTGAAGCCGAGCTGGGCGAATCGCGTTTCGCATTCTTCACTGCGAACCAGATCGAACTGCTGCCCGCAAAATACTTCGATCTATCTGTAAACGTGAATTCACTGATGGAGATGCAGCACGAGCAACGTGCGAATTTTCTGGCGCAGATTCAGCGCGTGACGAAATCACAGTTCTTTTCGCAGCAGTGGTTTCGCTGGGAAAATCCGCTCGACCGGATCACCGTCGCCAAGGACGATTTCAAGCTCGGCAAAGATTGGGCGATCGCCTATGAAGCGGCGAACGCGATCCATTCCGAATTGTTCGTGCAAATTTGGCGGCGCGCCTGAAAAGTGCGAACTGTTCGACTAATTCTCGTGTCCCGCTATTTCGCTGCGCTCGAGTCACCTTCCAGGGCAGCGTGCGGCCAGCCGCCGGTCCAGTCAATTGTTGAAATTTGCAGGAACGGGTGACCAGTTTTGCCGTCGTAGGCGTGGAATACGATGATGTCGCCGCTTGGTTGCTGGAGTATGGATTCGCCGCCCGGGCCGAACCAGCGCGCATTTCCTGTGAGGAGCGCGGTGCCGCCCCCGTGCAGCATGGTCTTCCCCTCCGCATCGACATACGGGCCGGTTACATCATGCGAGCGGCCTACCATGGTGCGGTAGTTGCTTTTTACTCCGCGGCAGCACAGATCGAAAGACACGAACAGATAATAGGAGTCGCCGTGATGGACTATGAAGGGAGCTTCGATCGCTTGCCAATCCCCGGGCAGTCCCGGAGGCGGAGGCGGAGGATTTTCCGGGCGTTCGCGGCTAGCCAGTGAGTAGAGCTTGCCGTCTTGCGGCGAAAGTTTTCCCGTGGCAGCGTCGAGGCGGCGCATTTTGATGCCGCTCCAAAAGCTCCCGAAGCTCAGCCAGGGCGTGCCCGCGGAATCGAATACGATGTTGGGATCGATCGCATTGAAATCATCGCTGGCCAGGGATTTCAGCACGAGGCCTTCGTCCACCCAGCGAAAATCGGGGCTGGACTGGTCGAGCGTCTTGTTGGTGATCAACGCGATGCCGGAAGTATTTTTCCCGAAGGCTGAGAACGCGTAGTAGACGTGATATTTTCCGCTGAAGTAGGAAATATCCGGCGCCCAGAGGTCCTTCGTTTCCGGGCTTTCTTTCTGGATCCAGTCCGGGATGCCGGCGAAGACGGCGCCGCAGCGTTTCCAATGCTCCAGGTCGTTCGAGCAGCGCATGGGGAGCTGCGCGTGCGGACCTTTTTCCGTGGCCGTACCGAACAGATACCAGGTGCCGCCTTGTTTGATGATCGAAGGATCGTGCACACCTTCGACTTCGCCTTCCACGTGATAGAAGTGCGGCGATGGAGCGGTTTGCGCGGCAACCACCGCGCCAGAAAAAAGCATGGCGGCCATTGCCAGAAACTTCGCGTTTCTCATCCAGCTGATCATAATCTCGGCGTACCTCCGCACCTCGGGCATCTCGATCGCGTCAATTTATATCACGCCAGGCTCCGAATCTCGACGCCACGGCGCGGATCGATGCCCAGCCTCATCGAGAAAAGCACGAGAACAACTAGCGATTGATTTGGGCGGTGACGAGCGCTGTAAACTGGATGATCGGGGTTGTCGTTAGGTCAGGCGGCCGAAGGTCATACGCGCAGCGCTTCACGGCTTGCGCACGAGTCCGCATTACATTGGGTTCAGAGCAACCTTTCCGCTTTCGGTGAGAGCGCCACAGCGGAAGATCGTGTAGGGATCGTTCTTTGAGTTGGTGTCATCGTGCTGCCAGGAAAAGGGCAGGACGCCGCTCCAGGAGTAATACAGGATGGCGGCCAGGCGGCCTTGTTGCGCAAATTGTTGGAAGGCACCGCGCTCAGCTTGAGCGGCCTTCGTTCGCGCGGCGTCGTTGAGCGGACAGGATTCGTCTTTAATTGGAAGGCCCCACTCGGTGAGCCAACAGGGTTTGGTTCCCTGCTTACATTCGGACAGTATGCCGCTCTGTTCGAGTTGGGCGGCACGCGCCGAAGCGGCGACGCGTGTGTCGCCCGTCGGGTAATTGTGCACGCCATATCCATCCACGAGTTTGTCCATGCCGTTTTTCCGGAGAAATTCGATTGAATCAGGGATCATCACGGACGTGCGCCCCGCGCCCATGAACGCCGACATGCCGGAAAGGATGGGAGTGTTGTGGTTGACGGTGGAATGGTCGCGGACGTCTTTCATCGCGGCCAAGAGCTTCAGATAAACCCGGTAGCCGCCCGCTACCGCCGTGGCTTGAGGATCGTGGGGATTTTCAAGCTCGGACAAACGCAGAGTGCGGCCTGGGGTCTTCTCTGCCCCGAAGTCGGCGTTGAATCTTGGGGTGTTGAGTTCGTTGCCCAGCTCGAAGGCAGTGATGCGCACGCCAGCGGCTTCCAGCTTTGCCACCTCCGCTTCAAACCATTTCCTAAACTCTTCGGGGCCGGCGTCCGAGAGCGCCGGCACAGGCCAAGGGCGCCCAGCGGATTTGTCGGCCGGAAGCGCGTGCGAATTATTTGTGCCGCCAGCCGAGGGATTCACGAAAACGACAGAACCGATCCCGTGTTGAAAGGCACTGATCACGAAGCTGGTGTATCGGTCGCCATGCCCTCCGAGCGATGCGCGGATGGTGTTGACGTGATAGCGCTGCAATTGCTCGAGCAAGGCGTCCCTGGTTTGGTCGCTAGCCTGATCAGTGCCGACGACGTTGACGCCCACGATGGCGCTCTGTGCGACAGCGAGGCGTATAGAAAGAGCGCCGAAGCAGATAGCTGTTATCAGGACGCGGCGCAACGGATTGTTCACCAACTTTTTCGACAGGGAGGCTCCCGCAAGGTTCAGAACTCTCAACACCGGTTCGAGTGATGAGTTGCGGTGGTTGATTGTTACGGACCAAATGCCGCGAAAAGACGGGGCTCGCTGCGAAAAGAACGTATTCTGAGCGGAGAGATGGTTGGGGTCAAGACGGTAGGCTGAAGCTACGTGCGGCGATGGCTCACGCTCCGAATGGATTGACTGACTTGGGAATTGAGTTGAGCATCGAGGAGCAGCGGTTATGAGCAAGCTTTGGGAGAAAATTTCGACGATTGGGCAGAACGTCCCGCCCGAGAAAACCGAATCGAAGGAAGCCATTGCACAGACCGGCGACAAAGTGATGCACCGCGCTTCTGGCACGCACGGCGTGGTGACTGCCGTCGAGACTATCGGTGACACGCTGACTCTTTCGGTGGAGTGCGCCAACGGGCGGATGTTGCGCGGATTGGACCGCAAGGAATTTGCGTTCGCAGGGGAGCCAGGATACGTCGCGCCACCCGTGCAAGCGGTTGCGGCGCCGGTAGGGGCGGCCGCGGAACCGATGCCGAAGATTGAGGGCGAGATTTCGTCCGAGTCTATTTTGGAAAAACTGAGCTGAGGCGATTCTTGGTCGCGCGATTTAATTTTTGAAGTGGTAAGTCCAGCTGAGGGTGATATAGGACTTCAGCGGCACACCGACGACGCGCTCGATTGGCGTGGGGTACGTTGAGTCGGACGGGAACGCGAATGTTTCGGTGGTTTCACCGGTGTAGCCGCTGGCAATGAGAAATTCGGTGGCGAGCGTCATGCGGCCGTCCAGGAACGGGCGAAAGAGGGCGCCCCGAAATTCCGGTACTCCCGGGCCGACGAAGCCGTCGCCCACCGGCTTTGCGCGTACGTATTCGAATTCGCAGCGACCGTGCATACCAAGCGGCAGATGGTCCTCGGTTGCCACCGTATCCCAAATGAAGCGAGGCGCTTCAGGAGTCGGTTCGCCAGTCAGGCGATCGCGCGCGTCGGCTTGCGCATAGGACGCGTAGATTGAGCCTCGCGAGAAAATTCTCTGCAAGGACACGGTGATCGAACGGTTCAGCGACGGGCCGAAATTCTCCTGCAGGCCAGTATCGGGATCGATTTTCGCGAGCTCTTGCGAATTGGTTACATGCTTGAGCGTGATTTTCAATTCGGTCTTGCGGATGTCCTTCGCGAGCGCCAGCTGATAGGCGCGCGAGGGCGCCAGAAGCGTCGGCTCGCCCGTGCCGGTGCCGATGCGAGGATCCTCGGTGTGAAAGGCCTCGCCATAGCTGAGAGAGACGGTGGGCGAGAAGAGCCTCTGCGGCGGAGATAACGTCAGCGTGGCCTTGGGAAGCGTAAGGCCAGCCAACTTGTCGAAAGAGTTCTGCGGATTAATCAGGTCCTGATTGTCCATCCAGATTTCCTCGCGACGAATCCCCAAATCGTAGTGAACATATGGGCCGAGCGCGCCATCGACAGCCGCATACGGCTCGACAAAGGATAGAGTCAAATTGTTGCTGGTCACCGGTTCGAAGATTCCCTGGGCGTTCGCGGACTTCAGATCCAGGTCGCGCGGAGCGTCACGCCGTAGATCCAGTCCAGTGAGGAGCGACAACCACGGGCGAACTTTCTGCAAGTAAACAAGGCCACCGCCGGCGACGGTTCGGAATTCGCTTTGCTGGATCAGCCCGCCGGGAAATTCCAGGCTTTGCGTGAAGTCGGGCTGGAAATTCGAGCGCAGCGTCAGACTGTACGTGCGGAAAACACCGGAGGACGTCAATTGCGCCTGGTCGTTGATATGCCAGGTGTCGCTGGCAACGAAGATGCTGGTGTGCGTGCGATCGAGTTGGCGGCGATCCACAGTATCGTCGGGAACGAACGTGTTGATGGGAACAAGGCCTGGAACGTAGGAGAAGCCGTAGTAGCCGACGCCGAACAGGGTGAGTTCGTGACGGCCGAATACCAATTGGCGGAAGGCGTTGACTTTGTATTGCTGGCGATGTTCGAGGCGTTCGAGGAATCCATTGCCGTAGGACGCCTCGACTGCGACGAAGGCGTTGGTGTTTGGGTTGCGCGGACTCCATCCGGCGACGAGATCAAGATCGAGGTAGTCGGTGGTCAGCTCAACGAACTCACCCAAACGCTCGCGCGGCACGTACGTGGCGGCCAGATCCACTGAATGATTCCCTTCCCGGACGTTGAACGCACCACCGTCAATTGCGACTGCTTCAATGATGGGCGCGATGAGGAAATTCGGGTCTGAGTATCCGTTGCCGTGCGCGTTGGCGGGAAGGTTGTTCGGACAGAGAAAATCTCCAATTTGATAAAACTGCGCGATTGGCTCGCCGTGGTCCCCTGCAACGCCCGGAGCAAAATATTGTGGTGCTTTGATGCCACCCGAAGCCGTTTCGATCGGCAATCCTGGCAGAGAAACCGGGGCGCCGGGGCGGCCGGGATTTGCGTCCAGTACTTGGTCGTGAACGACTACGTGTTCGGACGGGTCCGGTGTGAAGGCGGATGGCGTGGATGAGCCGACGACGGTGATGGCTTGGCGCAAGGAAGCGATCTGTTGGAATTGTAGTTTGGTATCGAGGCTCTGCCCGGGCACAACTGTTACCGCGATGCTGATGGGAGCGAATGATGAAATTTCGGCGCTCACGCGGTATTGGCCGGGCTGGATGTCGTTGAAATCGAAATGTCCTTGCTGGTCGGTTTCTGTTTCGCGAATCGAAGTTCCAACGGACGCTGCGAGCTTCACGTGCGCCCCGGCGACGGCGACGCCTTGCGTGTCGAGCACCGTGCCTGAGATTCGAGCGGTCTGCGGGCTTGCCGACAAATTGAAGCAGAAGACTAGAAGGCAGCTGATGACCAAGGACGCGTTACGGGCGAAATTGCTGAGCGGTGATGAAATAAGAGTGAGCATCCCGTATGAAGTCACGACCTACAAAGATGCTCGATTTGCCGCAAAGGCTCCGTAGGACCACCGCGACCTCAAAAGAAAGAGCACAGCGAAGAGTCGTCGCTGTGCCACGTTAGAGCATCCAGCCGCCGGTTACGTTGATAACTTGGCCGGTGATGTAGTCGGCGCCGTCGGAGGCAAAGAATTTTACGGCGGCGGTCACGTCTTCGGCGGAGGGAGGGCGGCCCATGGGTGAGCGGGCGTCGCGGATGCGGCGGGCTTCGTCGGCAGTCAGTTCGCGTTCGTCGATGTTGGAGGGGTTGATTACGTTGACAGTGATGCCGTTTTTGGCTTCTTCGATGGCGAGCGAGCGCGAGAAGGAAACTACCGCGGCTTTGGCGGCGGCGTAGGCTGAGATTGTGCCTTGGCCGAAAGCTCGTTCGGCGCCGACCGCTCCTAGATTGATGATGCGGCCCCAGTGTTGGCGGCGCATGGCTGGTAATGCTGCTTTGCTGGCGTGGAAGACGCTGTAGAGGTTGGAGGCAATCACTTTTTGCCATTCGTCGGCGCTCGTGTCGGCTACCAGCTTCCAATTAAATTCGCCGACGTTGTTGACCAGGATGTCCAGGCGGCCGAAGCGTTCGAGGACGGCGTCGATGAGGAATTGGACTTTTTCTGGGTCGGTGGCGTCGGCTTCTACTGCGAAGCATTCGGCGCCTTGTCCTTGGAGTATGCGGAGAGTGTTTTGCGCGGCGGTTTTATTCGCGCGATAGGAGATGGCTATGCGCACGCCTTCCTGGGCTAGTCCTTGGGCGATGCCTTTGCCGATGCCTCGGCTGCCGCCGGTGATTAGCGCGGCGCGATTTCGTAAGGGCACGGGGGCTCCTGCAGTTTAGGGTCGCGTAAGTATAATGAATTTTTTCGGATTTGGGGGATGCGGGTCGCGAAAAAATCTGGCAAGCAGACGCGGGGGCGGAGAAAAAATCCAAGAGAGATCCTTCGCTGCGCTCAGGATGACGACCAAAAAAATCTAGCCCATGCGGGCTACTACTACTGTTATGTCGTCGGCTTGTTCGGCGGTGCCAGCCCATTGTTCGGCGGCGGCAATCAGGTTTTCGGCGATCGGTTGGGGATGGAGGCTGCGTTGGCGGAGGACTTCTTCTCTCAGGCGCGTGACGCCGAATTCTTCGCCGTAGACATTTTCTGGTTCGGTTAGGCCGTCGCTGAAAGCTACGAAGAGGCTGCCGGGTTCTACTTTGATTGTGCCTTGGGTGAATTGGCAGTCTTCGATCAGGCCTACTACTGTGCCGCCCTGGCTTAGTTCCTGCACATTCGTGCCATTCACGAAAAATGGAGCGAGGTGGCCTGCGTTAGTGTAGGTGAGCGTGCGGGCTGCTACATCGTAGACGGCGTAGAAGAATGTGGCGTAGCGATCGTCTGAGGTGTTGCGGAAGAGGTGGCGGTTCAGGCGCGCTACTAGCTCGGCGGTGCCGGTGAGGCCATCGAAGCCGGCGTGGCTGCGGAGCGTGGCTTGGAGGCTGGCCATCAGGAGCGCGGCGAATATGCCTTTGCCGCTGATGTCAGCCAGAGCTATGCCGACTGTGTTCGTGCCGGTGCGAATGAAATCGTAATAATCGCCGCTGACGACGCGGGCGGGGCGGCAGATGGCGGCTAGTTCCAGGCCGGGGAGCGTGGGGAGGACTTGGGGGAAGAGTTGGGATTGGACTTCGCGTGCGATTACGATTTCGTTCTCTAGTTTTTGGCGCTTGCTCTGTTCTTCGATCAGCTCGGCGATGGAGCTGGTCATTTCGTTGAACGATTCGCCGAGGGCGCCGAGCTGGTCGCGTTGATGGACGCGCACGCGTTGCGTGAAATCGCCGCGGCGGACGTGGAGGGTGGCTTTGTAGAGATCGTCAACCGAGGTGGTGATGGTGCGGGTTAGGACGAAACCGGTGGCGAGACCGGCAATGCCGAGAAGCAGGAAAATCACGGCGGCGGCGATCAGGAGGATTTCCAGCACGGGGCCCACGTCGCCTACGGAGGTGAAGAGGCGGCGGCTAAGCGCTGAGGCGCGGATGCCGAAGGAGGCGAAAACGGCGGCGGGCGCATCGGGGGGTTGCGGGCCGACGTGGGCTAGTTCGATGGTAGAGACGCCGTTGATGCGGACGTCGAACCAATTTTGCGGCGGACCGAGAGTGCGGCGGCGGCTGGCGATTTGTTCACCGGGGACGAACACGTGGCCATTGAAATTGAGCGAGACGCTGGGAGGATTATTTTCGCTGCCGGGACGGAGCGGGATGATTGCTATGGGGCCGAATTCATCTGGGAAGCCGTCGAGGAATGCGGAGTTTAATGGCGTGGCGACCACTAGATCGAATGGACCTGCGGGGCCGTTCTTGCGCACGGCTGCGGCGATCCAGATTTTTTTATCAATTTCGACCAGGCCGGCGAAGTGTTGGCCATCTTCGGACTGGGATGGGGATTGCGATTGGATGAGGCGCTGGCCGCGATTGGGAAAGACGCGGAGGTCGGGCCATTCGCGGCGTTCGGCTTCGATTAGATTTGCCACGCCGGGGCGCTGGAGGATGGATTCGTTTGTGGGCTCGGCGCCGTGGGCGGCTTCCATTTCCACTGCGCCGGCGAGTGCGTCGGTGTCTGCGGCGATGGTGTTGACGCGTTCTTGGAGATCATCGTGGAACAGATGAGCGCCTAGTTGAAGGTAGAGGCCGTAAGTAGCAAGGCCCGCCATCGCGATGAGCAGGATTACCGGGACTACTCCGATGAAAACGTAGGTGACGATCAGGCGATTGCGGAGGGTCCACATGAAGCGGTTGCGGAGCCAGGGGATCAGGCGGACGAAGAGGTAGACGATTGCAAGGAACGCCAGGAAACCGAGCAAGCCGGCGAATGGGATTTTGGCGTTTAGCGCGAGGGCTACGCGGACTGGCGCGTAGAGGATGATGATCGCCAGAGCGATTATGTCCAGCGGCGAAGTGTGCCGTAAGAAAACGGAGAGGCGGCGAGGGGAGAGTCGGTTCACTTTGGTTTGTTTATAGGCGCTAGAAGAATAGCTGAGGAGCGGGCGTTAGGGAAGGTGGTGCGGCGCAACGGCGAGGGCGAGGAGGCCAAGGCAAGCCTCGCCTGGCGCGAATTGCGTTGCGTTTGGGTTGGTAGCGAAAGCGGCGGCAAGCCGCCGCACTCCATATGAATCGTGGCATGCGGCGACCTTGCAGGCGGTTCGGTCGACAGTGTGCGCAGGAAGGCGAAAAGAGATCCTTCGCTGCGCTCAGGATGAGGGCGCGCTGCGTCTAGCTGCGGCCGCTTTGTTGGACTCGACTGTGATGGCGGCTATAGGCGAAATAGACTACCAGGCCGATTACGAGCCAGATGACTAGGCGCGCCCAGTTGACCCAGCCCAGGTTGACCATCATGTAGACATTGATGGCGACGCCGAGCGCCGGGATGAGCGGAACGAGCGGCGTACGGAACGGGCGAGGCTGATTGGGATTGGTGTAGCGCAAAACGATGACGGCGATGCACACAATCACGAAGGCCAGCAGCGTGCCGATGTTGACCATTTTGCCGAGCTGGTCAATCGGGGTGATGCTGCCGACGATTGCGGCTAGCAGCCCCACGAGGATTGTGGTCTTGTAGGGCGTGCGAAATTTGGGATGAATCGCGGCGAAGAACTTTCGTGGGAGCAAGCCGTCGTTGGCCATGGAATAGAGCACGCGGGTTTGGCCCAGCAACATCACGAGCATGACGCTGGTAAGTCCGGCGAGCGCGCCGGCTGTGATTACAGTGGAGGCTGTATTCAGGCCGTGATCGAGAAAAGCGACTGCCAGTGGCGCCTCGACGTTGATCGATCTCCAGGGCACCATGCCGGTGAGCACGAAAGCCACGAGGATGTAAAGAATCGTGCACGCGACCAGCGAGGCGATGATGCCGATGGGCAAATCGCGCTGCGGATTCTTGGCTTCCTGCGCGGTGGTGGACACAGCGTCGAATCCGATGTAGGCGAAGAAAATATAGGCGGCGGCTTTCCATATGCCGCCGACGCCCATGGGCGCAAATTCGGCCCAGCTGTGCCCGATGTTTGTGCTATCCACGTATTTCAGACCCAGGAGGATGACAAAGAGCACGACGCCGACCTTGATGACCACGATGGTGGCGTTGAAGTTGGCGCTCTCTTTGATGCCGATGACCAGAACCGCGGTGATAATCAGCGCGATCACGAAGGCAGGCAGATTGAAGCCAAAGTCGAAACCGAAAACGCGCGGCGCGGCCACCAGGTCGTGCGCTTGCCGGAGCAGATCCGGCGACGGCGCGTCGGTAAGCGCATGGACGAGATCGGAAAACGCTTTCGTGGTGATGCCGAGACTGGGGTTGGCGGCGTGGACTTGGGCGCGCGCCAGCACATTTTCGGCGGTGGCGAGCGCGGTCCAGTGATCGTAGGCGAGCCACAGCGGCATCTTCAGGCGAAAAATCTGGAGCAGTTCGACAAAGTGGTTCGACCAGCCTGAGGAGACGGTGCTGGCGCCCATGGCATATTCCAGAGTCAAATCCCAACCGATGATCCAGGCTAGCAACTCGCCCAGCGCGGCGTAGGCGTAGGTGTAGGCACTGCCGGCGAGCGGAATCATCGCGGCGAATTCCGCGTAGCACAAACCCGCGAGGACGCATCCGAAACCCGAGACGATGAACGATATGGTGAGAGCCGGTCCGGCGTAGGTCGCGCCGAGGCCAGTCATCACGAAAATTCCGGCGCCGATTACGGCGCCGACGCCAAGCGCGGTCAGCGAGAGCGGGCCGAGCGTGCGTTTGAGGGTGTGCTCGCCGGTGTCGGCCGCTTCACGCAGCAGCACGTCCATGGGTTTCTTTTTGAACAGCGGGTTGCTCATGCGGTGCGTCCCTCCGTTGGTAATTCAAGCGCAAACCAATATGGCCTGTGACAAACGCGGATGAAAAATAGCACAGTGGCGCTGGGTAGCAACTGCAAAATCGGCCCTTCAGCGGCGAAAGCCGCATCGATGCACGAGTTCTGATGTCGTGGCTGAAGCCGAGGCCTACAAAGTTTTCGGAGCCACGGCACATCCGGGGCGTTTCGCGACCCCTGCACTGCACGGCAAACCGCGCGCCTGCGGGTTCAACACAAATGGCGACGGATGCCCGGTTCGATGAACCCGAACCGGCCGCTACAAAGTCAAATTCCGCCGCGCGCAGCGATTGCCTTCGCTGCTACTGCCAGATATTCGCGGGCGCGTTGCGCTGGGTCTGATGCGTTTAGTAAGTCGCTGATTATGGCTACTGAATCGGCGCCAGCTTGGAAGACTTCGTGGGCGGACTTTATTGTGATGCCGCCGATGGCTACCAGGGGTTTGCGCGTTAGTTTTCTGGCGGCGCGTAGCAGTTCCAGGCCGACCACCGGGTCGGGATTTTCTTTTGTGGTTGTCGGGTAGATTGGGCCCACGGCTATATAGTCCGCCGAAGTGTCGTTGGCGGCGCGGAGTTGTTCAAGATTGTGTGTCGAAATTCCAACCCATTGCGGGGCGGGGCAGATTTTGCGGGCTGCTTCTACGGGGAGATCCTCCTGGCCTACGTGGACGCCTGCGGATTTTGTGATGCTGGCGATGTCGGGGCGGTCGTTAATGATTATTTTGACGTTGTCAGCGGCGGAGGCGATTAGGGCGGTTGCGATTTCCTGGAATTGGCGAGGCGGGATCCGTTTGGCGCGGAGTTGGATTAGTTGGACTTCGGCGTTGGCGAGTTTGTTGGCGGAAGATACAAGCGTGTCGGCTGTTTGGTTGGGTGTGGCGTCGAGAATGGCGTAGAGAGATGGAAACAACCTGGCCTCCGCGCTACTTGGCTGCGACGGCGAGCGCACGATCGAGAAAGTGGGTGTCGAATTTGCCGGTAATGAAATCTTTGTCGGCTAGAATTTTTTTGTGCAGGGGAATCGTCGTCTTGATTCCTTCTACTATGAAGCCTTCGAGGGCGCAATTCATGCGGGCGATGGCTTCGGCGCGGTCGTTGCCGTGGGCGATTATTTTGGCGATCAGGGAATCGTAGTAGGGCGGGATTACCGCGTCGGAATAGCTTGCGGTGTCGACGCGTATGCCGGGGCCGCCGGGGACGCGGAAGGCGGTGATGCGTCCGGCGCTGGGGACGAAAGTTTCGGGATCTTCGGCGTTGACGCGGCATTCGATGGCGTGGCCGCGAAATTCGATGGGGCCCGGGAGGATGTCCGTCAGTTTTTCGCCGGCGGCGACACGGATTTGCGATTTTACCAGGTCCACGCCCGTGACCATCTCGGTTACGGGATGTTCGACCTGAATGCGCGCGTTCATTTCGATGAAGAAGAGGTTGCCGGATTCTTCGCGCAGAAATTCCACCGTGCCGGCGCTCGAATAGCCCAGTTTTTTCAGCGCGTCCACGACTTGTTTGCCGATGCGTTTGCGCGTGGCGGCGTCCATTGCGACCGACGGCGATTCTTCCAGTACTTTCTGGTGCCGGCGCTGCAGCGAGCATTCGCGTTCGCCCAGGTGGACTACGTTGCCGTGTTTATCTCCGAGAACTTGGAATTCTATGTGGCGCGGGTGCTCGATTAACTTTTCGATGTAGACGTTGGGGCTGCCGAAGGCTTGCTGAGCTTCGGCTTTGGCGGTTTGGAACAGCGGAATCAACTCGCGCGCGTGGCGCACAATGCGCATGCCGCGTCCACCGCCACCTTCGGCTGCTTTGATCATTACGGGATAGCCGATTTCGGCGGCGATTTTTTTCGCGGCGTCTTCGTCCGGGACTACGCCGGCGCTGCCCGGAATGATGGGGAGGCCGGCGGCAGCCATGGCCTCGCGGGCTTTGTCTTTTTCGCCCATCAGGCGGATGGCATCTGGCGCGGGGCCTATGAACGTGATGTGAGAAGCTTCGCAGACTTCGGCGAAGTTGGCGTTCTCGGAGAGGAAGCCGTAGCCGGGATGAATGGCGTCCACGTTGGCGATTTCGGCGGCGCTGATGACCTGCGGGATGTTCAGGTAGCTTTCGCTGCTGCGCGGCGGGCCGATGCAGATGGCTTCGTCGGCGAAGCGGACATGCAGGGAGTTGCGGTCGGCCTCGGAATAGACGGCGACGGTTTTGACGCCGAGTTCACGGCACGCAGAGAGGATGCGCAGGGCGATTTCGCCGCGATTGGCGATTAGGATTTTTCGGAACATGGGCCTCAGAATAACTTGAAAGCGTGCTTAAGAACGGCGGGCACGGCATGCCGTGCCCCTACGACAGCCCCCTAACGATTATTTCTTCCGGTGGGGGCGGATGCCAAACAAGGCTTCGCCGTACTCTACCGGATGGCCGTTTTCCACAAAGATGCGGACGATTTCGCCGGCTGCGTCGGATTCGATTTCATTCATCAGCTTCATGGCTTCAATGATGCAGAGGACCTGGCCGGTTTCGACTTTCGAGCCGACACTCACGAAGGGATCGGCGTCGGGGCCGGCGGCCACGTAGAACGTGCCGACGATCGGGGACTTCACGATGTGCAGATCCTCGTGGCGCGTGGTCTCTGCAGCCGGCGCATGCTGTGCGGCGCCAGCTGCTCCGGAGGGTGCGGCGCTGGAACCCACGGCCGACGCTGCTGGCGACGCGTGGCTGGCGTGTGCTGGGGCGGAAGCCACTACGATTTCGGGCATCTGGCCCGGCGAAAAAGCGTACGCGGGCGAGGATGGTTTCTTCAGCCGGATACGGAACCCCTGGCGCTCGTACTCGAATTCTTCCAGGCCATGCTTGCGCATGAAGTCCAGTAGCTTTTCGATTTCGGGAAGGTCCACGCCGTGAGCGGGTGAGCTGGATGATGCTTTGGGAGTCGGTTTTTTCGCCATTTAGAGTTCGAGAAATTCCCGGGAAGCGCTGGTCAGGACTTCCGCGCCGCGCGCAGTCACCAGCACCTCGTCTTCGATACGAATGCCGCCGAGGCGTTCGACGTAGAGACCCGGCTCGACGGTTACGACCATGCCTGCTTCCAAGAACGTTTCCTCTCCACGGCCCAGCCGGGGCATCTCGTGAATTTCGAGGCCCAAGCCGTGCCCGGTGCTATGAGTGAAGTATCGTTCCAGGCCCGATTGCTTGAAAACTTTGCGCGCTGCAGCGTCCACGCTTGCGGCCGAAACTCCCGGCCGGATGGCGGCGATAGCGGCTTCCTGGGCGTCGAGAACTGCGTTGTAGAGCGAACGCGCCTTAGCACGCAACCCGCCACGCGCTGCGGCAGAAGACCGTCCCAGGAAGACGGTACGTGTCATGTCGCTACAGTAGTCGCGCAGTATAGCACCCTGGTCAAGGACGACCAACTCGTTTTTCCTGAGGAGCTTGGGCGTGGGGCGGGCGTGCGGCCAGGCGGAGCGGGGGCCTGAGGCTACGATGGTTTCAAAGGACGGGCCGCTGGCGCCAGCGAGCTTCATGCCGTGTTCGATATCGGCGGCAACGGCCAATTCGGAGATACCGGGTGTAATGCGGCGGACGGAGGTGGCCCAGACCTCGCTGATAAGGCGCGCTGACTGGCGCATGCGGGCCAGTTCGTCAGAGTCCTTTACGGCGCGCAGACGTTCGATCAGGTCTGGCGCGGCGAGCCAGCGCAGGCGCGTGCCGACGCCAACCTCGAGTGAGGATTTCTGGGCCACGGTGAGCTGTGCCGGCGCAAAGGCGAGTCGTATGGTGCCGCGGCGAGCTTTCAGCGCTTCGCCTACGGCGCGGAGCAGGCCGTGGGCGGCGATGACGGTCGTGGCGTCGTGAACTTCCTGGCGGGCTTGGAGCGTGTAACGGCTGTCTGTGAAGAGAGTGGCGCGACAGTGATCTACGAGCAGGATGGCGGCGCTGCCCGTGAAGCCACAGAGGTAGCGGATGTTGGGGAGGTGGGTGACGAGAAGCGCGTCGGAGTTTAGGCCGGAAAAAGAAAGCCGGAGCCGATGGATCCGGCTCCGGGCTGATTTCGCGTGCACAGTTTTTTGGGCCACGTCCTTACGTGCGAACCCCTCGCTTCGCTACTACTGCTATCCCGGCAGAATGCGCGGGGTTAGGAAGAAGAGAAGTTCCTGGGCCGTGGAGCTGACCGTAGTGTGCTTGAACAGGTTGCCGATGACGGGCAGGCTGCCGAGCACCGGAACGGTTTGAATGTCGGTGCGCTGCTGGGTGACGATTACACCGCCGATGACCATGGTGGCGCCATCGGCGACCAAGACTTTCGAGGTGGCTTCCTGCGTGTCAATGGCCGGAATGCCTTGAACGCGCGGGATGGAAGAGTCAATCTGGTCGTTCTTGACGTCCACGTCCATGTAGATGGTGCCCTCCGAAGTGATCTGGGGGGTGACGTCAAGCTCCAGCACCGCGTCCACGAACTGGACCGAGACGGTGTTGTTGACGATGGTCTGCACCGGGATCTTGGTACCTTGCTTAACGATCGATTTCTGGTTGTTCTGCGCGACGATTTTCGGCTTGGAAATGAGTTTACCGACGCCGCGATCTTCGGCTGCGGTGATGACCATATCGAGCGCGAAATTAGCATTGGCAAACGAATAGCTAAAGCCGCTGGTCGGCGTGGCCGCGCCCAAGTTGGTGAGCAGCGGTACCGAGCCGGACGTCAACGGCGGAGTGCCTACCGCGAACGGCGGAGCTGGCGTGTGGATGATGGGGCTGGTGCCGACGCTGGAGGCGCCACCAATGGTGCTGCCGTGTGCGCCGAGTCCGAGACCGAACTGGGTGCCGATTTCGCGGGAGAAGGAACGGTTGGCGGCGACGACGCGCGCTTCGATTTCCACCTGTTGCGATTTGCGGTCGAGCTGGCGCAGGAGGTTATCGAGCACCGGCAGGACCGTCGGGATATCGCGGATGATCAGGGTGTTGGAGCGGCTGTCGGCGAGAATGTCACCGCGCGAAGAAAGGAACTTCTTCAGCGTGGGAACCATGTCTGCGGCCTTGGCGTAGCTGAGGACGCGCGTGGTGGTGACCACGTCGGCGGACTCGGCTTGGGCCTTGGCGAGGTCGCGGTTCTGTTCGGCTTCGCGCTTCAGAGTTTCCTTGGTGGCGATGCGCAAGACGTTGCCGTCCAGCTGCTTATCGAGATCGTTGTTCTTGAGCACGATATCCAGCGCTTGATCCCACGGTACATCGTCGAGAACGATCGTGAGGCTGCCCTTTACGGCAGGGTCCACCACGACGTTTAGGCCGCTGATTTCGTGGATCAGGCGGAAGAAGTCGCGCAGGTCAACGTCCTTCAAATTGACGGAGATGGGTTCACCGGAGTAACGGGTGGCTGCAGCGGGCGTCGGCGCCTGCTGCGCTGCGGCGGAAGCTGCCGGAGCTGCGGGCGAGGAAGTTGTAGTGCTGTCGCTGATTTCGGTGTAGCCCGTATTCGCGGCGACCGGCTTGGGAGCAGCAGCGGATTCGGGCTGGTGCACGGGCGCAACCGGCACCGCCAAGGCCGCGGAAGGTTGCGTGAGCGCCGTGGGCAGAGCGGCGACGGGCGCCGGGATATTCTCCGGAGCGGGCGTTGGAGCCGCGGGAGCGCTGATCGTCTTGGTAGTGGTCACATCCTCAGGGACGTTGTTCGCGGCTGGGGCGGAGTCACTGGCGCCGCCGGAAGCAGGCGTCGCGGCTTCGGCGCGGAACGCGACAGTAACGGCACTGCCCGAGGCATTCACGCTATACCGGGCGGGTGTGCGCAGGTCAATAACAATGCGCGAAACCTGCGGCGTGAATTGCGCCAGGCGAATTTCCTTCACCGGATCGAGATTGCTGGCGATTTGCTTTTCGGTAGTCTTCAAGTGCGCGCCGGAAAAATCGAGCACGATGCGATCGGGATTGTGCAGACGGCTCACGTGATAGGTTAGCTTGGCGTCGCCGACCACGTTGACTTCAGTCTGCGCGCCAACCTGCGCGAGGTTCACCTGTTCGATGTTTTGAAAGTCGGAAGCGGTGGTCTTCGTATCCGAAGGCTTCGCGGCGATGGGCTTCAGCGCTGCGGGAGCGGGTTTAGCAGCGGGCGTCGCTGTAATTGCCAGCGGTTCGGCGGAGCCATCGGCGTTGCCGTTCGCGGAAACGAAGAGCGTGAGCTCCTGATTGCCGTTGCGAGCCAGGCGCGGCGTAATGCCGGGCCGGACCAGGATCTCCAAGCGCACCACGGGCTTTTGCCCCGCGGAGTAAGTGGTGAGGCGGTAGCTCTTGACGAGCTCCGAGGGCACCACGCGCGCGCCGGAGGTATCGCCGGCCGAGACGCCGGACAGGTCGAGCACGTAGAGGCTCTCGCTGGGGCGGTACGTGGTGTACTCGAAGGGGCCGTTGGCCTGAGCATCCAGGGTGACGGCGCCGTCTTTCACCACGGCCTTAACATGCACCACCGGCGCATCGCTGGCCGATAGAGCTCCATTCGTCAACATCAGGGCTGCCGCCACGAACGCAGTCAGGCCCCACGCCCTCCGCATAATCCTCATTGCTGCTCTCCTGCACTCGGGTAGATTCGTTTCGTAACGATTTTTTCGACTGATTTCCCGAAAGCATCTTTCGAAACTTCCTTGAAAGTGACGCCGTCCAGGCCAATCTTTTCCACATCGCCGTCGTAGAGCTGGTCGCCTTCGCGCAGGAAATAAACGCGTTGATCGGGATTGGTGACGACAGCGAACATGCCGCTGGGCGAGCGAATCGCGCCGTCCACGCGGATGGTCGCGACAACCAGGCCGGCTTTGCCTGGAGGCAGCGGCGGACCGCCGCCGGGTTTGTGTTCATTGACCAGCGGGACGAAAGGATCGCGTTCGGATACTTTGACGACGGCCGGATTGGGCGCCGCGGCGTTGGCGTCAGGAGCGGCCTTGGGCGCCGCTTTCGCCCTGTGCGCGGATTTTTTCGCCGGCTTGGCCTGCTGCGTCTGAGCCTGTGCCAGGGCCCAAGTGGCGGGGACGAGGCAAAGGGACAGCGCCAGCGCGGTAAGGAGTATGTTGAATGCCTTTGGCAGTCTCATCATTGTCGTCCTATCGCTTTGCCGGCGCTGCTGCAGCCGCCGCAGGAGGCGCAGCGTCTGCCGCCTTCGAGAAGAAAGTGGTAACGGTCATGACGCCGGTAACGGAAGTGCCGGGAGTCATTCGATAAGTGGCGCTCTGCTGTTTGCCGGCAGCGCTGGAGAGCTTCATGTCGCCGACGTTGATGATGCGCGACAGCCTGCCCAGCTTGGAGAAGAAATCCAGCACGGCGAAATAGGGCCCATCACAATTAATTTCAAACGGCACCTCGAAATAGAATTGCTTCGGGGCGATGGGCAGAGCCTTGAGGCTGCGAATAGAGACGCCCGAGCTGGTGGCCGCGCTCTGTATCATGATGATGAATTCGTCTACCTTCTTGTCTTCCGGGACAATCGTCTGCAGCGTGGCGAGCTGCTTGGAGAGCGCATCCATTTCGGATTGCAACTCGGCGCGGCGCTGTTTGTAAACGCGCAGGCTGGCGACGTCTGCTTCCAGCGGCTTTTCTTCCTGTTGCGCGGCTTCCAACTCGGTGCGGATGGAAGCGACCGGAGAACCGGGCACGTAGAACCCAGCGGCAATCAGGACAACGGCGAGCCCCAGGAAAAACAGCGCCTGAAGCGGCCAGGGCCAATCTCGAAAAGCGGTAGCCATCGCTAACTCCTCCCCTTAGCCGCGGGCTGCGGGGGCGTTGTAGTGCTGGTTCCAGAGGCGGGCTTCGTCTGGGGTTGACCGGGAGCAGGAGGGGCCGCCTGAGCGACCGCGGCCGTCATGGTGAAGCCGTAAGTGGTAACGGACTTGGCCACGTCGTCCTCTTTCGCTTCCTGGATCTCAATCTTGTCGAAGTAGCCGGAGCGTTTTAGCTGGGTAATGAAATTGGCGATGGAGTTGACGCTGCCAGCTTCGCCCACGATATCGAGGTTGTCGCCCTTGCGTTCGAGCGAGGTGAGCCAGAGTTGATCGACGCGGACGACGGTGTTGGCGACCATCTGGAGCAATTCCTGAGCGCCGGTACGATTCTTCTGCAGGCCTTCGATGACGCCAATCTGGGTCTGCAAGGCGGCCTTCTGAGTCTCGAAGCGGTCCACTTCCTGCTTGATCTGCTGCAGGTTGGTGCGTTCGGCCTTGAGCGCGGCGATGCGCGCGTTGGTATCGTCGAGCTGGCGCTTCTGCGAATAGTAAGTGACCGAGAGCACGATCAGCGCGATAGCCAGGGCGGCGACTCCCAGCAAGATCTGGAGCGTTGACTCCAGCGGCACGGATTGCTTGGTGGCCTTGGGACGGACCTGGCCCAGTAAGTTGATGCGGATCATGGCGTGTCAAAGCTCCTCAGCGCCAGGCCCACAGCGATCGCCAGGCGCGGCGCCAACTCACGGATCTGGGCTTCATCGTGACGCCCAGGATTGATTGCGATTTTACGGAACGGGTAGAGTTCCTCGACCGGCATGGCAAATTCTTCCTTGAGCAGGTCCAGCAAACCGGGAACGCGGGCCGTGCCGCCGGCGACATAGATGCGGCGAATATTTTCACCGCTAGCGGTCGCGCGGAAGAAGTCGAAAGTCTTTTGAATTTCCAGGATCAAGATGTCCGAGACGGAGCGCAGAATGGCGGTGCGCTGTTCTTCGTTGACGCCCGCCAGGGTACCGCCCATCTTCAGTTTTTCGGCGTCTTCGAAGCTAAGGTCCAGTTCCTTCTGCAGCGCATCGGTGTATTGATTACCGCCGACCGAAACGTCGCGGGTAAACAGCGGCGTCCAGCCGCGGACGATGTTGATGTTCATGACGCTGGCGCCGACGTTGAGCAGCGCGACGACCTGCGACGGATCCGGCTCGTAATTGACCTCGAAGCAGTTCTGCAGGGCGAAGGCGTCAATGTCCACAACCACCGGCGTCTTCCCCGCCTGGGCGAGCACGTTGGTGTGGTTCAGAATTTTGTCTTTTTTCACGGCGACCAGCAGCACGTCCATCTGATTTTCGGTGGCCTCAAGCAGCTGGTGACTGAGGTTCACGTCCGCGATGTCGAACGGGATGTGCTGGCTGGCTTCCGCCTGCACGCGGTCGAAGAGTTCGTCTTCGGTCATCAGCGGCATGCTGACGCGCTTGACGATGACGGAGTGGCCGGAGACGGAAGTTGCCACGTCTTTGGTTTTAATTTTTTGAGTGTCGAAGATCGAGATGATCTTCTCGGCGACCGAAGGAGCGTCCATGATGGCGCCGTCCACGACGGTATCCTGGGCGAGGGTTTCGATGCCGTAACTGACCAGCTCGTAGCCGGCCTTGGTCTTCTTCAGCTCGACTGCCTTGACAGAACTCGAGCCGATGTCCAGGCCGATTAGTGATTTCGTTTTACCCAGATTGAACATCGCGCGGCCCCTCACTCCTCACCCCATCCCGCTTCGCAGGACGGGCACGGCTTCCTCTGGTGCGCAAAAATTTTCTTGGAGAAAATCCCCAAAACCTGCTCAGCGCTTCGCTACGTCACCCCGGATACGGCGCCGACTGCGGAGAGGACCGTTAGTACTGCTACGTCCGGTACCTTTCCTCTTTCTCCGTTTATTACATCCGCAGCACAGAGTGTCAAGCAACGTGTTCCGATGGTGTGCTATTGGTAAAACATAGGCCGGAAGGACAGGTAGGCGAAAAGGACAGGTAAAAAGGACAGGTGGGGTAGAGCTAAAGCCCTTGAATATTGCAGGAAAGGGCCGAAAAGGCGAAGAGTTTAGCGTTCGCCTCAGGTTTACTTTTTGTTCGTGGGGGCTAGCTTAAGCTGCTGCCATATTGTGTCCACGTGCTTTTTTGTGGCGTGGTCCATTTTTATTTCGTCGGGCCAACGGCCAGCGAAACCCTCCCCCGGCCATTTCCGCGTCGCGTCCACGCCCATCTTCGAACCGAAATCCTGGCGGCGCGCGGCGTGGTCCAGAGTGTCCACAGGACCGAGAACGAACTGAATATCGCGCTCGGGGTCAATGGCGCAGAGCGCTTTCCAGACGACCTCGCTGGAGTTCTGCACGTCCACATCATGGTCCACAACCACGACCACCTTGGTGAACATTGCCTGCCCGAGCGACCAGATCGCATTCATGATCTTGCGAGCTTGGCCGGGGTAGCTTTTGCGGATGGAGACGATCATCAGATTCTGGAAGATGCCTTCGGCGGGCATGGCAACGTCCACAATTTCCGGGTACTGCATTTTCATCACGGGCATGAAAATGCGCTCGATGGCGTGGCCCATGAAATAGTCTTCCTGTGGAGGCGGGCCGACGATGGTGGTGAGGTAGAGCGGGTCTTTGCGGTGAGTGATGCACTGGATGTGGAAGACGGGAAACTCGCCTTCGAGGGAATAGAAGCCGGTGTGGTCGCCGAAGGGGCCTTCGGTGCGCATCTCGCCGATTTCGACGTAGCCCTCGAGGACAATTTCGGCGTTTGCGGGCACTTCGAGGTCAACCGTTTTGCAAGTGACGAGATCTACCGGGTCTTTGCGCAGGAAGCCGGAGAACATGAACTCGTCCATATCAGGCGGAACGGGAAGGATCCCGGCTAGGGCGGTGGCGGGGTCGGCGCCGATGGCTACGGCTACTTCGAGTCTGCCATTGGGATTTTTGGCGCGGCTGCTGCGGTAATGATCGGCGCCGTGTTTTTGCGTTTGCCAGTGCATGCCGGTGGTGCGGGAGTCGTAAACCTGCATACGGTAGCAGCCGACATTGCGTTTGCCGTTTTCCGGATTTTTGGTGATGACCATGGGCCAGGTGATGTAGCGCCCGCCGTCCTGCGGCCAGCACTTCAGGATTGGGAAATAGTCGAGCGAAAAATCATCGGTGCGGACTACTTCCTGGCAGGCGCCGCTACGAACGGATTTCGGGAAGAAGGAGCCGATTTCGGCAAGCTTGGGGAGCATTTTTACTTTTTCCAGCAGGCCTTGGGGGGATTGCAGGTCCAGGAAGGAGCTGATGCGGGCGGCCACTTCTTCGAGGGAGTCAACTTCGAGGGCGAGGCACATGCGGCGTTCGGTGCCGACTAGATTTGTGATCACCGGCACGCGCGAGCCTTTGGGGCGCTCAAAGAGTAGGGCGGGACCTTCGGATTTTACGGCGCGGTCGGAAATTTCCGTGATTTCCAGGATGGGGTCTACTTCGAGCTGGACGCGGCTTAGCTCGTTTTGCTTTTCCAGTTTGTGGATGAAATCGCGGAGATCTCGGTACGCCACGTCTCCTCCTTGTTTTCGGCGTTGTCACTTTAGCACGGGGGAATAGGCGGAAGAAAACTTGCCACAGAGGCTCAGAGACACAGAGAAACGCAGCAGCGAAATTGCTATGGGGTTACTTTGCGTCGGCCAGAACTGCGGTTCGGGAATCGTCCCGTGAGGAGGGCGGACGTACTTTGGATTGGCGCGGAGCGGCTGGCTGGCTGGCGATGAGGCGCGAGGCTACGCTGCGGTAACCGCCTACCAAGGGGTTATTGGAGCCGGCGGTCAGCGGGATGCCCAGGGTGATGGCTTCGCTGACCTGGCGGAAATCGTTGGGGAGGCGGGCGAAGAAGGATTGTTTCAGGGTTTTTTCCGACTGCACTACCGGCTCGTCGTCATTTTGGCGCGCCCGATTGATGATGATCTGGAAGCGGGCGCGATCGAGGCCGGCGGAATCCACGGCGTCGAGATAACGTTCGAGCATGCCGAGAGCGAGGGCGCTGGGTTCGGCGATCAATAATAGAGTGTCCGCGGTTTGCAGGACGCGAGACCATTCGGCGGCGTTTACGAAGCCGAGATCCACGACGACGAAGTCGAACGCGCCTCGGGCGAGTTCGAGAATGCGCAGCAAGGCTTCGAGCGTGACGGATTGGCGCTGCTCGGCGCGCAGGGCTGCGTGCAACGGGCCTGTGAGGATTTCGATTCCAGACTTGTGGTGCGTGAAAAGGCTGGAGAGCAGGGCTGCGTCGAGGCGGTCAACGCGTTCGAGCGCGTCGAGCAGAGTGAAGCGCGGATGGAAATCGAGCATCAAGCCGATCTGGCCGAAGGGGCGCGCGAATTCCAGCAGGGCGATGCGCTTGGCGGTGAGCTGGGCCAATTGCACGGCAAGATTCAGTGCGACGGTGGTGGCGCCGACGCCACCTTTGGAACCCGTGACGACAATCAGTTTTTCAGCCACGCAGGATGCCTCCCAGGATCGACCTGGCGCGCCAATCGAGCGGCCGGGAGGCGGCTTCCCTGGCGTTACACCAGCGAGCGCGCAAGCGTTGCGCGCGCAACGGTACATAGAGGCGAGAGTGAACTGGCACACTGGATTTATCGGCCAAGCTGGGAGATTCGTTACGGCGAATTTTGGCGGAAGTAAGTTATTATTTCGCGGACTTTTGGCGCTGCTACGCAGGCGATTGGGGAAAATCTCTGACATTTTACGAGGAGCCGGGGCAGTCCATGAGCAAACAACACTTCTATTTCAAGCTGATTCCGCCGCGACCGACTTTTGGCGCGGATGTGACGGCCGAAGAGAGGGCGCTGATGCAGCAGCATCTGACGTATGCACGCGAGGCGTTCGACGCTGGGAAGCTTTTGATCTATGGGCCGGTGATGGCGAGCGATGGAGCCTTCGGCTTCGCGGTGCTGGAGATGAATGACGCGGCCGAGGTGCAGAAATTCGGCGAAGAGGACCCATCGATCAAGGCGGGAATGAATACTTTTGAGTTTTATCCGATGCGCGTGGGAGCAGCGCGCGGGACCGCTTAAGAATTGCGAGTCTTAGCGTTTCTCTACCGGAATGGGCTGCCACCTACCACACGCGTTGACTGGCGAAGAGCAGGCCGGCCGCGTTTGTCAAATACTGTTCGTCGCTTAGGATCTCAACCAATTCGTCGGGGAATGCAGCGACTTCGTTCTGTAGATAGGTCACCAGCTCGCGATAAATCTCCCGCCGCGCGTACGGCGCTAGTTCGTTGCGGCGCCGTAACGCATCCTGAATGAGACCCGCCAGTTCCGGCGTGCCTGCTCGGCGGAGGCGCATGGCGATCACAGGATAGTCCGTGAAGGAGTTGTACTTGTGACGGCTCGAAGCTTCCTGCGCCGGAGCGGCCAGAGGCGATTCCCGGACAACCAGGGTTCCAGCCACACGGTCGCCGAAACGCTGCATGATCGGACTGCTCAGAGCCGAAATTCCTCCCACCAGGTACGCCAGCGGCAAAGCATCAACCGTCCGCATCAGATTACGTATCCAGGCTTGTTCGAGCCGTAGCGGAAGCCCGGACTGGTCGATCACACGTAAGCGGAACAGGCGTTTGCCAATCGTCTGGCCGTTCCAAAAGCCTTCCAGCAATGCGCCATATGCGAATCCGACGGCGAACTCCGCGAGCGTGATGGTCATCACTGCAAAGCCGGGCGCCTTCGCAAAAATCCAGTAAACCAGGTATCCCAGTCCGTTGATCCCCGCCAGAACGATCGCGATATCGAGCAGCATCGCGTAAAGGCGCGGTGCGGGACCGGCCAGCGGCAAGCGAAAGAGCACGCCTTCTGGTGTGGCGATTGTCAGCTCGGCTATCGTGGACCAACGGTTTGGCTGAATGTTGCTCATTTACTCTCCGTAGGCGGGGTCGCGGGCGCATTCGCGACGGT
>Ga0116105_1000001_pt1 | contig 139372 bp, 118 predicted proteins | sample June2015DPH_6_20_FD_89716 | JGI IMG/M metagenome (GOLD analysis project Ga0116105, IMG submission 89716) | Peatland microbial communities from SPRUCE experiment site at the Marcell Experimental Forest, Minnesota, USA - June2015DPH_6_10 | ecosystem: Environmental > Terrestrial > Soil > Wetlands... | reverse complement strand
TCTCATGCGAGTGCTGAAATTCCGCGCAATCTACCTTGATCACCGCGCGCGGATCTCCAAAAAGCACTTCCGCAGTAGCCTCCACGACGCGCGTCTTGCCCGCTCCCGTCGGCCCCAAGAACAACAAATTTCCCACCGGCCGCCCCGGCGAATTCAGTCCAGCGCGAAACACTTGGTACAAGTCCACGACGGCCTGCACCGCTTCGTCCTGCCCCACAATCTTCCGTCGCAGCCCCGCTTCAAAATCCCGTGACTCGACGCTCCGGCGTGCCGGATCCAACTGGCGTTCCACAGAGGCGTCCATTTTACTGAACCTCCAGCCGGCCTTCCGGCACTGCCCGATGACGGTCCCATGTCCCAAACCGTTTCACTAATGTCCATGCAGAAGCGTGGCCAAAGTGTGCCGCTCAAATCGAAACCAACCTGCGTGTAATCAGCGCAATGGCAGTCCCGCCACCTAGGGCTCCCCAAGCCGAATGCGGAATTAATGTTTCAACTGGGACGCACCGTACCGTTGTGACACGTTGTTAATACCGTGTTAAAAAATCCACGCGCCCCCCTCTACTCCTTGCTTCCGGGCACCGCTTTCCCGTATCTTGTCTGCGATCACCGAGAAATAACCCAAATGAAACGTATTCTGGTTATCGAAGACGACAAAGACATCGTGGAGTTGGTGCGCTACAACCTGGAGAAGGACGGTTACCAGGTCACTTCCAGCGGCGATGGCACCACCGGCCTTGCGCAAATCCGCAAGGCTGCGCCTGATCTCCTGGTCCTCGATCTGATGCTGCCGAAGCTTTCCGGCCTGGAAATCTGCAAGGAAGTCCGCAAAGAGGTCACGCTGAACCGCATTCCCATCCTCATCCTCACTGCCAAGGGTGAAGAAGCTGATCGCGTCGTAGGTCTGGAGCTCGGCGCCGATGACTACGTCACCAAGCCGTTCAGCCCTCGCGAACTCGTCGCCCGCGTGAAAGCCTTGCTTCGCCGCGCCGAACCCGGCACTCCTTCGGAAAAGCCCGTTGAAATCGGCGCTCTCCGCATTGATCCCGCCGCTTACCGCGTCACCCGCACCGGCAAGCCCGTGCCCATGAGCACCCTCGAATTTCGTCTGCTCTATTTTCTCGCTGCCCGTCCCAATCGCGTCTTCACGCGCGATCAGTTGCTCGATGCCGTCTGGGGCACCGAGCGCTTCGTCACTCCGCGCAGCGTGGATGTTTACGTCCGCCGCCTGCGCGAAAAAATCGAAGCGGATCCGCAACACCCCGTGTTCATGAAAACGATTCGCGGCGCTGGATACCTCTTCGAAACCCGTGCGAGCTAGGCTTTTCTGGAGGCTCGGGCTCACCTATGGCGCCCTGCTCCTCATAGTTCTACTCACCGTGCAGCTTTATTCCGCCCGCGTCATCCGCAGCCAGGCCATCCGTTCCGCCAACGACCAGCTGGCCTCGCTTCTCAGCCTCACCCTCGCCAATCCTCCGCAATCGGACGACTCCTCCGAACTCCGGGACTGGACGGGCAGAGCCGCTCGCAGCGGCGCGCGCGTTACCATCATCGACCATACCGGCCGCGTCCTCGTCGATTCCGAAGCCGACGCCGACAAAATGGAAAACCACGCGAATCGCCCCGAGGTTCAGGACGCTTTCGCGCGCGGAACAGGACAGTCTGTCCATCGCAGCGTCACATTCGGCCGCGAGTTGGTTTACCGCGCCCAGCGTTACGATCGCGCCGGAAGCGAACCGATCGTGATCCGCCTCGCATTGCCTCTCTCGCAAATTGACCTCTCTCTCGTCGAACTGCGCCAGCGCCTGCTCGTCGCCACCCTCGTCGTGCTGCTCATCGGCGGTCTGGTCTCCTTCGCCTTCGCGCGCATGTTCGCTGCGCGCGTCCAGCGCTTGCAGCGTTTTTCGCAGCGGATTGCCGAAGGTGATTTTCGTCCCTTGCTCCGCGAAGGGCCCCGCGACGAACTCTCCGCACTCGCCGATTCCCTGAATCAGACCGCCGCGCGCCTGGACCGCGAAATCCGCTTGCTCAGCGGCGAACGCAACCGCTCGAGCGCCATCCTGCGCAGCATGGTCGAAGGCGTCGCCGTCATTGACGCGGACGAACGCCTCGTCTTCTACAACCGCGCGTTTTCGGAAATCTTGAACGTGGACGCTGCCAGCGCCGAAGGCCGCCCGCTTATCGAAGTGGTGCGCAATTCCGACCTCGTTGGTTTGATTCGTCGTGCCCTGCGCGGCGAGGAAGGCCTGCAGAGCGACATCACCATGGGCATCACCCAAGCGCGCAGTTTTTCCATCACTGCCGCGCCCGTAAAAGCTTTGGACGCATCCGCGCCCGGACGCACGCCGAATGAAAAGCCTTCGGGAGCCGTTGTCGTGCTCCACGATGTCACCGAACTCCGTCGCCTCGAACGCGTGCGTCAGGATTTCGTCGCCAACGTCTCCCACGAATTCAAAACCCCGCTCACCGCCATTCAGGGATTTGCTGAAACTCTGCTCGCCGGCGCCATCGACGATCCTGAAAATAATCGCCGCTTCCTTGAGATCATTCGCAATCACGCCATTCGCCTCGCGCGCCTCACCAACGATCTTCTGAAGCTCGCCCGCATCGAGGCCGGAAAAATGGAACTGGAATTTTCCTCCGTCGGCTTGCTGGAACTCATCGAAGGCTGCACCGAAACCACTCTGCTGAAAGCCAACCGCAAGGAAATCACGCTGGAAATTTCCGTCCCGCCGCAACTCCCTCCAGTGCGCGGGGATGCCACGCTCCTGCGCGACGTGCTGCAGAATCTGCTCGACAACGCCATCCAATACACTCCCGCGGGGGGCCACATCTCCGTCGCCGCCACCGCCGGCCCGCGCGAAGCTGTCGTTAGCGTCGCCGACACCGGCATCGGAATCCCTCTGGCCGATTCCGAACGCATCTTCGAACGCTTCTATCGCGTGGACGCCGCACGCTCCCGCGAAGCCGGCGGCACAGGCCTCGGCCTCTCCATCGCCAAACACATCGTCGAAGCCCACGGCGGCAAACTCTGGGTAGAAAGCACAGTAGGCCAAGGTTCCAAATTTTCCTTCTCCCTCCCCCTAGACACGTAGCTGATCGGTTCGCAAACTTCGTGCGATCGCGCGCCGGCAACGCTCATATGGAGTGCGGCGGCTTGTGAATCGCGCTACAGCGCAATTCATCCTGAGAATCGGCTGCGCCGGTTCGAAGGGCCGCCGCTTTCGTAACAAACGAGGATTTGTCGCGGTCGAGCCCGGCGAGGCTTGCCTCGCCTCCGGTCCGCAAACACTTCGACTCTGCAGCGGCAGGGTAGGGGCGCTGCTCGTGAATCGCGCTGTAGCGCGATTCACCCTTCGCTCCCGCAGCGCGGGATCGAAGGGCTGCGCCCGAGCTTGCCACGATCTGAGCCGCGGGACCGTTCCCCGAGCATCCTTCCCGACCCACCCCCGCTCTTCGAATATTCACTTTCGATTCATGCTCTTGCAATCTCCCCCGCACATGATGTACAGGCCGGAAATAAAGCAGGTCGGCAACCTCGCAGGAGGCTTTTCGAAGTGGCGTCCACCAAAACAACCGCGGAAGGTGTATTTCAAAGCGTGCTGGTGAATTATCTGATCTCCCAAGCTCGCACAGTAGAAGCCTCGGTCAACCGCGCCCTCTGGGCCCTGCTCGAACGCAACGAACGCCTGGCCAGCGAAGTGTTCCTCACCGAGCCCCGCATCAACGAAATGGAAATCCTGATCGACGAGCACGCCATCCGCATGTTGCGCCAGGGTGAAATGCTTGATACCGATGTCCGCCTCATCGTCGCCACACTGAAAATCAACAACGACCTCGAGCGTATGGGCGATCTCGCCGTCAATCTCAGCGAACGCGCCATCTCCCTCTCGCAAATGGGCGAAGTCCACATTCCTGTTGAGCTCGAGCCCATGACCACCGCTGTCCGCGCCATGGTTTCCAAATGCTTGGGTGCGCTCATCTATCAAAACGTGGATCTAGCCACCCAGGTGCTCGAAAGCGACGATGTCGTTGATCAATATCGCGATCAAGTGTTCGAGGCTCTGCTCGCCGGCATGACCGAAAACCCGGCTCTCGCCGCGCCCAATCTCCACTACGTCCTCGCCTCCCGCCATCTCGAACGCATCGCCGATCACGCCACCAACATCGCCGAAGATATCCTGTTCTGGGTGCGTGGCCTCGAGGTCCGCCACGGTCGCGCCAAACAAATGGAACTCAACGCCGGCGACGGCTCCGCGTCTCAGGCGGAGTAATTGATATTTCACAACCCGGTCATCTGCGATTCAAATGTGCCGTTTAGAGTCACAACGGGTTGGAAGGCATATCGTGGCGCCGTCGCCCTAGCGGTTCGTTCGCATCTGCGAAAAGCCGGCGGCCATCGAGTTTAGCGTCACAAGTTCCTGCGCTGCACCACGTAGCGCTGGAAGCAGCACACCTCGTCCCAACCACCCGCGAGGCGCGGCCCGACCACACCCCCGGGGCTGCGCCTCCTCTTTCCTGCAAGCCCAGCGCTTATTTCACTCCTAATTCGCGCTGATGTAACACCCCTGTAACATTGCAGTCAAAAAATGGTACGTAGGAGAATCCCTGAATATGAAAAAGTCCCTACTGGTTGTGTGGCTCATGACGCTCACCGCGGCCATCGCCGCGGCCCAGGGCGGTACGGTGCTCCTAAACGCCGCCGGCGCCACCTTCCCTTATCCGATCTACTCCAAATGGTTCGACGTGTACCACACCGCGCATCCCAACGTTCAAATCAATTACCAGTCCATCGGTTCTGGCGGTGGCATTCGCCAGTTGCAGGCTGGCACGGTTGATTTTGGCGCCTCCGATGGCCCGATGACCGACGAGCAACTCGCGCAATCCAAATTCAAAATCCTGCATTTCCCCACCGTTCTCGGCGCCGTCGTTCCCACCTACAATATCGCGGGCGTAACCGGCGAACTGAATTTCACCCAGAAAGCTCTCGCGGGCATTTACCTCGGAACCATCACGAAGTGGAATGATCCGGAAATCGCCAAGGCAAATTCAGGCGTCAAGCTTCCCAGCGCGGACATCGTCGTCGTGCACCGCTCCGATGGCAGCGGCACCTCCTACATCTGGACCGATTTCCTCGCCAAGGTCAGCGACGACTGGAAAAATAAAGTCGGCAAGGCCGCCACGTCCGTGAATTGGCCCGTCGGCTTGGGCGGCAAGGGCAACGAAGGCGTCACCGGCCTTGTAAAGCAAACGCCCAACGCCATCGGTTACATCGAGCTGATTTACGCCGTGCAAAATAATATTCCCTACGGCAAAGTTCAGAACGCCGCCGGAAAATTCGTGAAGGCCGACCTGGCCGGCGTCACCGCTGCAGCCGCCGCCGATGCCAAGAGCATTCCGGACGACTTCCGCGTTTCCATCACCAATGCGCCCGGACCAACCGTCTATCCCATCTCCAGCTTCACTTGGCTGCTGATTCCCGCGCAGATTCAGGATGCCGCCAAGCGCGATGCCATCAAAGACTTCCTGAAGTGGATGCTCACCGAAGGGCAGAAATACAACGAAGGATTGTCCTACGCGCAGCTCCCCAAGGCAGTGATCGTCAGGGAGACAAAAGCAATTTCGCTGATCCAGTAACCGTAAAAATGTCAGCAGCCGCCACTACTATCGCGCACGAGGTCCCTCCACAAGCAGGACCTCGTGCGTTTCTTCACCGCCTCCGTCAAGGCGATGAAATCGCGCACCTGATCACCCTCACCTTCGCTGCCGTCATTCTCCTGCTCACGTCCATGCTGGTATACGAGCTTTGGGTGAATTCGCACCTCTCTCGCACGGCATTCGGCTGGAGTTTTTTCTGGACGAAAGTCTGGGACCCCAACTTCGATAATTTCGGCGCCGCCCCATTCATTTACGGCACCCTGGTCACCTCTGCCGTAGCGCTCGTGCTCGCCGTGCCCCTCGGCTTGGCAAGCGCTATTTTTCTCTCCGAGCTCGCGCCGCGAAATATCAGCGACGTCATTTCATTCTTGATTGACCTTCTCGCCGCCGTCCCCAGCGTCATTTACGGCTTGCTCGGAATCTTCATCGTCGTCCCGCTGATGCGAACCACCATCGGCCCGCTCTTGATCAATACCGTGGGCAACGTTCCCTACATTGGCGTTCTCTTCCGCGGACCAAATTACGGCGTCGGCTTCCTAACCGCCGGAATCGTTCTCGCCATCATGGTCGTGCCCTTCATCATTTCCGTCTCGCGCGAGGTTTTACTCACCGTCCCGCGCGAACAACGCGAAGCCGCCATGGCCCTCGGCGCCACCCGCTGGGAATCTACCTGGCAAGTAGTCGTACCCTGGGCCCGCACCGGCATCATGGGCTCCGTATTCCTCGCTCTGGCTCGCGCGCTGGGCGAAACGATGGCCGTCACCATGGTGATTGGCAACGCCGCCGCTATCAAAGCTTCCTTGCTCGCTCCTGGCGATACGATTGCCTCCACCATCGCCAATCAATTCACGGAAGCCACCGGCGATTTGTATCTGAGCTCGCTCATTGAACTGGGTCTCGTCCTCTTCCTCATCACTTTCATCTTGAACGGCCTCGCGCGAATCCTGATCGTCGCCACCGAACGCGGCGGAGGCCGTCCCGCATGAGCTCTCTGCGCATCGTCTGGCGCAAGTCGCTGAACTACGTGATGCTCACCTTGACCGGTGTCGCAGCCTTCGCCGTCGTTTCGGTGCTCTTTCTCATTCTCGGTTACCTGCTCTGGAACGGCGGCACGTCACTGAGCTGGAATTTCTTCACCAAGCTTCCGAAGCCTGTCGGCGAAACCGGCGGCGGCATGGCCAACGCCATCGTCGGCAGCCTCAAACTATTGTTCCTAGCCGCCGTGATGGGATTGCCCGTCGGCCTACTCGCCGGCGTCTATCTCGCCGAATTCGGCGGCAAAACTTTTTCTTTCATCGTCCGCTACACCACCGACCTGCTCAACGGCGTCCCTTCGATCGTCATCGGCATCTTCGCCTACTCACTCGTGGTCCTGCCCGTAAAACACTTCTCCGCACTAGCAGGCGGTGTCGCCCTCGGCATCATGGTGATTCCCATCACAGTCCGCAGCACCGAAGAATTTCTGCGCGCCGTTCCGGGCAACATGCGCGAAGCCGCCATGGCACTGGGCGCCAGCAAATGGAAAACAATCGCCACCGTCGTGTTGCCTGCGGCCAGCGGTGGCATTCTCACCGGCATGTTGCTCGCCCTGGCGCGCGTCGCCGGCGAGACTGCCCCCTTGCTCTTCACCGCTTTCGGCAATCGTTTTTGGAGTCAAGGCTGGGGGCAACCCATCGCCTCCCTTCCGGTTATGATTTACACCTACGCCGTAGCACCGTACGATGATTGGCATAGGCAGGCGTGGGCTGCAGGGCTGGTTCTGTTAGCGTTAGTTCTGGTGTCAAACCTGGGCGCCCGCTTCATCCTGGCGCGCAGCAAAGCAGTTTAGTCGCGGTCACACCGGCTGAGTCGAAATTGGTAGCGCCGGCGTCCCGCCGGCTCATTTGTTTTTGCGTTCGACGTTGCACTTGTAGCGGCCGGTCCCGCTTTGTGGGATCGGGCAGCTGTTGATTTGGTCTTGCCCCAGAGGGCATGCTCTAGATCGTCAGTCGCAATTGGTAGATCGAAGGACAACATCGTGAGTGGATCACCTCAACCCGCGCTAACAGCGAAAGCCTTCAGAGATCCGGTGCCTATGGAAAAAACAACGTCACCAACGATCGAGCATAAACAGCGCTTGACGATTTCGAATCTGAATTTCTACTATGGCGCGAAGCAGGCCGTTTTCGGCCTCAACCTCAAAATTCCCACTAATCGCGTCACCGCGCTCATCGGTCCTTCCGGCTGCGGCAAATCCACATTCCTGCGCACTCTGAACCGCATGAACGAAACCATTCGCAACACCCGCGTCGAAGGTGAAGTCCTCCTCGATGGCCAGGACATTCACGCTCTCGATGTCGTCGGCCTGCGCCGCCGCGTCGGCATGGTTTTCCAACGCCCCAACCCGTTCCCCAAATCAATCTATGACAACGTAGCCTACGGCCTGCGCATCAATGGCTACAAAGGCCGCCTCGATGATCTCGTCGAACACAGCCTGCGTCGCGCCGCTCTCTGGGATGAAGTGAAGGACTATCTGAAAAAATCCGCCTTCGCTCTTTCCGGCGGCCAGCAGCAACGTCTCTGTATTGCCCGTGCGCTAGCCGTAGATCCCGAAGTTCTCTTGCTGGATGAACCGTGCTCCGCCCTGGATCCCGTCACCACCGCAAAAATCGAAGAGCTGATGTTCCACCTGAAAGACAGTTGCACCATGGCCATCGTCACCCACAACATGCAGCAAGCTGCCCGCGCCAGCGACTTCACCGCCTTCATGCTGGACGGCCACCTGATCGAACACAGCGAAACATCTAAACTTTTCACGACGCCGACCGATCCGCGCACAGAAGCCTACATCACCGGCCGGTTCGGCTAGAACGCCGCGAATTTTCGCGGCCCGCTTTTGACTTTGCACTACGCCGTTGAATTTGTAGCGGCCGCCTGCTTTTGCTTTTTTAGGCGGGCGCAGTTGAAGTTGCCTTTGACGTTTGTAGCGCCGGCGTCCCGCCGGCTCCGTTGTCTTTGAATTTGTAGTACGCCGTTGCCGTTGAAGCCGTAGGGGCACGGCATGCCGTGCCCGCTGTGGACCCTGCAACCAATTCAGCCGTTGCGGCGGTGATGTTGCAGTCGCGAAACAAGTTTTGATTTGCAGTGCAGCAAAAGAACCGAGGAACCATGGAACGCCACTTCGATCACGATCTAGAAGAACTAAAACAGCGCCTTCTCTGGATGGGCAGCCTCGCCGAGCGCGCCGTCCACCAGGCCGTCCACGCCGTCCTTGACGCCGAAGAACATCTCGCCGAAGTCGTCCTCTCCGAAGAAGACGCCATCAACGAAATGCAAATCGAAATTGACGAACGCGTCCAGCGCCTGCTAGCCACTCAGCAACCAATGGCCGCCGATCTGCGCTTTCTCCTCGCCGTCTCCCGCATCAATGGCGACCTCGAACGCATTGGCGACCAGGCCGTCAATATCGCCCAATCCGCCACACGCATCCTTCGCCATCCCCAGGTCAAGCCCTACGTCGACCTGCCCCGCATGAGCGAGCTCGCCGAGGCCATGGTCCGCGACAGCCTGAATGCCCTGGTCCGCGGCGATCAAGAATTAGCCCAAAGCGTTCTCCGCCGCGACGATCAGGTTGACCGTCTCCGCGACCAGCTCTTCCGTGAACTCCTGACCTACATGATGGAAGACAGCGCCCAAGTCTTCGCCGCCTTCGAGCTGATCCTGGTCGCCAAGAATCTAGAACGCATCGGCGACCACGCCACCAACATAGCCGAAGACGTAATCTATTTCGTAGCCGGGCGCGACGTCCGCCACCCCGCCCTAGACCGCCGCTGAGTGCCTTCGTCCGTCATCCTGATCCCGCGGAAGCGGGAGAAGGATCTCTCTGGCCTTTGCCGTTCTCTGCGTCCTCTGCTTCTCCGCGGTGAACGTTTTTATCTTTCTCAGATTTTTCTCCGCCCTTCCTCTGTGGCCTCTGTGTAAAATCTCTTGACTTGCCCTCCGCGCATACGTCTGCGCTCACAGCAAAAAAGCAGTCGTCTCCCTAAAGCCCAACAAAATCGGAATTCACATCAGGAAGGGTTTCAAAAACGAAGAAAAACCTAAATCCGCGTCAAAGCCGTAGCCTCATCCTCCGCCAAATCCAAAATCGAATCGAGCCTCACCATCTTCAACAACATCATCACCCGCTTATTCGCCGCAAAATAAGTAGCCTTCCCCCCAGCCCTCTTCAAAGTCGTAAACGCCCGCACCAAAGCCCCAATCCCCGAGCTATCCAGCTCCGTCACGCCCGCCAGATTCACCGCCACGTGCAACGACCCAGCATCAATCAGCTGTTGCACCTGATTTCGAAACGCTTCCTCGGCGTCGCCCAGTTTCAAAGGCCCGTCCAGGTCCAGGATCGTGGCGCGCCCCGCCTTGCGAATACCAATGTTCACGATGCCCCTCGTTCAGCCCAGCAAAGCTAACCGAATTACGCCCACCAATCAAGGGGACACCACAAACTCGTTCAACGTAACCTGCGCCCCCGGGAACGCCAATCTCCCGTTCGGCGCATCGTGGCACACTCCTGGCTGCGCACTCTTACGCAACCCCGCCGCAAAATCGAAATATCGTAGGGGCACGGCATGCCGCGCCCGCGTTCAACTAGCCACAATCGCGGATACTCGGAAGGGGCCGCGCCCCCGTTTGCCCAAGCGTCAACAATTCTGCGCCGCCGGTTTTCTCTGCGCCCTCTGCGTCTCCGCGGTAAAATCCGTTGCCGTTCTCAGATCCTTCTCCGCCTATCCTCTGTGCTCTCTGTGTTAAATCTTTCGCTTTATCTGAACGCGTCGCCTTCACTCCGCCCGCAAAGCATCCACCGGATCCACAGTGGCCGCCCTTCGCGAAGGCAAATAACAAGCCAGATAAGCCGTAACTACCACCCCCAAAGTCACCGCCCCATAAGTCAGCGGATCCACCGGGCTGACCTTAAACAAGAGCGACGACATCAATCGCATCACCACAAACGCCGTCCCGAGCCCGCACAAAATCCCCACTCCCGTCAGCCACAATCCCTGCCGCACAAACATCCCCACCAGCATCTTCCTCTGTGCCCCCAGCGCCATGCGAATCCCAATCTCCCGCGTGCGCTGCGACACCGAATACGCAATCACGCCGTAAATCCCCACGATCCCTAGCAGCAGCGCCATTCCCCCCGCCACTCCCAGCATCACCAACGTAAACGAAGTCCGCGCCATGGACTCCGTATAAAAATGTCCCACCGTGTACGCGTCGGCCAGCGGAATGTTCGGGTCGACTGACCACACCGTCTCCCGCACCTCATTCAAAAATGCCTGCGACCCCGCCCGCGGGCTGCGTATCGCATAAGCAATCCCCCGCCGCAGTTGTTCTTTCTGCCCCTCGAACCGGTCCGCCATCACCGGCCAATAAACCGAAGTCCCCGCCGGCTTGTCCACCCCGTTGTCATACACGTCCCCCACCACGCCCACAATCTCGCGCCAGTCGTCCGTGTTGCCCACGCGAATCCGCTTGCCCAACGCATTCCGGGCGTCATGCCAATATTCCTTCGCGAAATTTTCAGAAATCATCGCCACCGGAATTCGCTGATAGGTGTCCTCCCAAGTGATGTCGCGCCCCGCAATCAACGGAGTCCCCATCGTTGCCAAAAATCCCGGGGAAACAAATTTGAACCGCCGCACCGGCGGCAGCTCCCCTTCCGCATACGCGCGATCCTCCGCGAACAAAATGTCCATCGAGTTGCGCCCGTCCATCGGAATGTCGCTCGAAAAACTCACCGACGAAACGCCCGGAATTGCCGCAAGCTTCCCTTCAATTTCCTGCTCCATGCGCACCAGCCGTTCGCGATCCTTATCCGGAATCTCCGTCTCTGGCACGTAGAAGCGGAAAGTCTGCAGCGAGTCCGGTGCCGTAAATCCCGGCGGCACATGCATCAACGCGCGAAAGGTCCGAATCATCAATCCCGAACAAATCAGCAGCACCAGGGCCAACGCCACCTGCACCACCACCAGCACATTCCGCGCGCGATGTTGCTGCCGGCTCTGGCTCAGCGCCCGCCCTCCTTCGCGCAGTCCGGTATTCAAATGCGTCCCCGCATACTTGAAAATCGGAATCGATCCAAACAGCACGCTGGAAATAAGTGCAATTAAAAACGTAAACAGCAGCACCGGCAAATCAATCCCGATTTCATGAATGCGCGGCAAACCGGTAGGCGCCAGCGCTACCAATACCTGCAACGCCCCATACGCCAGCGCCAATCCCAGCAAACTCCCGAGCAATCCTAGAATCACGCTCTCAAACATCAATTCCGTCGCGATGCGTCGCCATCCCGCTCCCAGCGCCGCGCGTATCGCTAGCTCCTGCCGCCGTCCATCCACGCGGACGAGCAGCAAATTCGCCACGTTCGCGCATGCAATCAGCAGCACCATCGCGATCGATCCCATCAAAACCCACAACACCTTCCCCACATCCCCCACCACATCCTGCTTTAGCGGCCGCAAGTTCGGCGCGATCCCCGCCTTTTCAAACAGCGCCACGCTGAATCCATCCGGCGCCGGAAAACTTCGATTCGCGATCGCTAGCATCCGCGCCACGTCTGCGCTCGCCTGCGCCATCGTTACTCCCGGCTTCAGTCGCGCCATCCCCTGGAAGCTGAAATTCCCCAGCTTTGTCTTGCTGCGGTCAAACTTGAACGGCACCACCAGCGCCGCATCCTCATAATCTAGAAAATGAAATCCCTGCGGCAACACTCCAATAATCTCGCGCGGCTTTCCATCCACCGTAAGAGATCGCCCAATCACCGAAGTAGCCCCGCCAAATTTCTGCCGCCAATATCCGTACGAGAGCAGCACGGTTTCCGGCGTCCCCGGCGAATCATCTTCCCGCGTGAACAGCCGACCCAGCGCCGGCTTCACTCCCAGTATTGGTAGCGTTCCGTCGGTCACGTCCAGCCCGCGCACCTGCTCTGGCTCTCCCGCGCCCGTCACGCTCAGCGAGTCCCCGTCATACATGCCGATGTCCTGAAACGTAGTGTTCTGCTCGCGGTCAATAAAGTAATTGGAGGGCGACATGTTCAGATTCAAAATCCCCACGCCCGGCGCCGTGTGCCACACTCCGATCAACTGCTCCGGATGCGGATAAGGCAAAGGCTTCAGCAGCACGCCTTCCAGCACGCTGAAAATCACAGTATTCGCGCCCACACCCACTCCGAGCGTTATCAAAGTAACAATCGTAAACAGCGGCGCGCGCCCCAACCGTCGCAAAACCTGCCTCAGTTGATCGCTGAACATTCCCATGTCCTAATCCTCCCCATCTCCGCACACCGTTCGCAACTGGGACAACTCCACACCATCATCCCGCGCGGTGCAACGTGCAGTAGTTGGTACGGTGCCAACCAACGAAAAGTTTCCAATCAGCGCGCATATATCGTCTTGCAACTCCACGCCCTCAGCTCGGCCCATCTGGCCACTCGCCACAAATCACTAGCCACTGCCTTCATCATCAAACCGCACGGCGGTTGTCGCCGTTTCGCAGCCGGCTTTCTCTGCGGTCTCTGCGCTCCGACCTCTGCGCCCTCTGCGTTCGATCTTTCCTCTTTGTTTTGCCTTCATCACGGCCGTTTTCAGTGCTCATCTGCGTTCACCCGTAGTGCCTTTGCCTTTCTCCCGAACCAGATGCACTGAACCGCCATTACTTCGAGCCACTCGTCGCTCATCACTTGCCACTCGTCACTGATCCCTCCCTTCCTTGACGTCCACTCTTCCGATTTGCTAGGCTGCGCCCATTCACTTCGGTCGCCGGTGTGGGTGACGCCCGCCGCCAGCAAGTGAATGTCCCCCTTCCCCTGGGAGAACCATGGAAACATTTTCCGCGCTCTTTGAACTTGCGAGCGTGTCTCTGGCGTGCCGCGACCAGGATACCCTCCTGAAAACTTTCGCGGCGCGCGTCGGCGCCACTCTTGGCGCTCGTGCCGTATTCGTCTGGACCAACGGCGCCTCCTCCAAAGGCGCCGAAGGCCTGGTCTGCCGCACGCGCTGGAACGAAGCCGGAGAGCGTTTCGCGCCCGAGGGTGACCCCGTCAGCGAAGGCCTTCTCGCCGAAGTTTACGAGTCCGCCGAAACTCGCCGCGTCAGCAGCAAGGAGATTGCCGCCGACGATTTCGAACATCTTGACGAACCCAGCCGCGCCCGCGTCAAATCCGCCATCGTCGTCTCACTGCCCGGCGCCCAACGCGTAGAGGGCGTCGTCGAAGTTCTCAACAAGCGCGCCGGCGAATTCACCGCCGAAGACGCCCACTTTCTCGAAGAAGCCAGCCGCCTGGCCGGTTCCGCGCTAACCAATCTCGACGCCATCGAAAGCGAACGGCAATCGCAGCTTTTCACTCTGGAACGTCTCACCGCTCTCTACGATCTCGGCCGCACATTCACCTCCACTCTCGAACTCGGCGTCCTCCTCCCGGTCGTAGCCGGGAAAATTCGCGACATCATGGGTGCCGGCGCCTGCCTTGTCTGGCTAGCTGACCCCGGCTCGCAAGACCTCTACCTCGCAAAAAAAATCGGCGAAGATCCCACCGTCGAAGACGACGCGCGCGTCCCCCTCACCGAAGGCCTCCACGGCGAAATCGCCCAGTCCGCCAATCCAAAATTAGTCGAAAATCCATCTGAAGAACCGGGTCTCGCAGAACGCATCGAAGCGGGCGGCGATTTTGAGATTCAGTCCTGGATGTGCGCTCCCCTCCGCAAAGAAAACGATGTCTTAGGGGTAGTCGAGCTGGTCAACAAAGCCGATGGAACTCCCTTCAACGAAGACGACCTGTTCTTCCTCTCCTCGATCAGCGAACAAGCGGCCGTAGCGCTGCACAACGCCAATCTCCTCGACGCCGAACGCAAAGTCCACGCCCTCGATGCTCTCCTGAAAATTTCCCAGGAAATCACTTCCACCCTCGACCTCGATCACGTCCTCACTACCGTCGTCCAGCAGGCCGCTTCGGTGATTCCCTTCGATCGCTGCGTCATCGGTTTCTTCGATCGTGGCCGCTTCGTCCTCGGCGCTCTCTCCGGCGAAACCGAAGTCCCCAAGACGCGCGAGATGAGCGATCTCCGCACGCGCCTGGAATGGGTCGCAGCTCAAGAAGGCGCCGTCTCAGCGGACTTATACGACGACGGCTGGCACGTCGACCCCCAAGAAGCCCGCGCCCAAATCGTCTCGTTTCTCGAAGAGCACCATGAAAATGGTTTCTACGCCCTGCCGCTCCGCGATGATCAAGGCACCCTCGGCGTTCTCGCACTGCTCAGCAGCGATGCCGACTTCCTCACCGACAACAACAAAGAAACCGTCGCCATCCTCGCCAACCAGACCACCGTCGCCATTCGCAATGCGCAGCTCTACCAGCAAGTCCCGCTGGCCAATATCCTCCAGCCCTTTTCGCAGCGAAAAAAGAAATTCCTGGCAGCCATGCCGCGCAGCCGGTGGGAGCTTTACGCCCGTCGCGCTGCCATCGCCGTCGCGTTCCTAATCATCGTTCCCTGGCCGATGCGCGTCGGCACCGATGCCACCGTCGTCCCCGCGGAACGCCGCATGGTCAGTTCCATTGATGGCGGCGTAGTCCAGCACGTCTTCGTTCACGAAGGCGACACAGTGCAGGCCGGCCAGGTTCTCGCCCAGCTCGACGATGGCGACGATCGCGTAAAGCTAGCGCAAGCCGAGGCCGCTCTCGCGCAATCCCGTCGCGAACTTGCCGAAGCCGAATTTCGCAACGATCCCTCCGCCGCAGGCCAGGCCAATATCCGCTCCGAACTCCACGAAGCCGAAGTACAGCTCGAGCAACAGCGCGTCGCCGCTTCCCAGTTGCGTTCGCCCATCGCCGGCATCGTCGTCACTCCGAAAATCGAAGATAAAACCGGCAGCATGGTTAAGCCCGGAGACAGCTTCGCCGAAATTGTCGGCCAGGATCGCGTCGCCGCGGAAATGAGCGTCCCCGAAAGCGATCTCGAACTCGTGCACCCCGGCAATCGCGTCGCCCTCAAGCTCAACGCTTTTCCCACCACCACCTTCGAGGGCACCGTCGAACGCATGGGCGCGCAAACCCAAGCCGCGGCCGGCGACCAATACTTCCTCGTCCGCGCCGTCTTCAACAATCCCGGCGGCATGGCGCGCGACGGCATGGTCGGCCGCGCCCGCATTCATTCGGTCGGCGGCTGGTTCCAGAGCGGATGGTATCCCGTCGGTTACACGCTGCTCCGTTCCCCGTTTCGCTGGCTCTGGGCGAAAGTATGGAGCTATCTGCCATGAACGCCGCTCTGATGCCATATCCAGAACACAGCACTCCCAAAGGATTCATCATGACCAGAAGTGCGAACCTGTTTTTCATAGCCGCATTGGCGCTAGCCGCAGGCGGTTGCGATAATTCTTCCGTCGCGTCCAGCCCTAATCCCGCGCCGCCCGCCGTCACGGCTCCCGCTCCCGCCGCGCCCCCCGCAAAATCTCCAAATTCCGCGGACATTCTCAGCGTCCTCACCGTCGAGCATCAAGTGGACATCACTTCCCAGCGCGATGGCCTCGTAATGTCGCTCAACCACGACGAAGGCAGCACCGTGAAAGCCGGCGACGTCCTCGGCCAGATCGACGACCGCAGCCTGCAAATGGAACTCATCAAAGCCAATTCCGATCTGCAGGTCGAGGAAAACAACCGGAAATATAAGGAAGCCGAACTCAAAGCCAAGAGCGCCGCCTATCGCCGCCAGCAGCAACTGCGCGCCCTCGGTCTTTCCAGCGACGCAGACCTGGAAGCCGCCGAATTCGAAGCCAAAGCCGCCGAGTACGACCTCCACGGCTACGAAGCCCTTGTCGAAAGCGGCCACGCCGAAATCAATCGCCTGAAATTGGAAGAAGACCAGACCCGCATCCACGCTCCCTTCTCCGGCGTGGTAGTCCGCCGCTACATCCGCGAAGGCCAGGCCATCTCCAAAGGCGACAAATGTTTTCGCGTCAGTCAACTCTCTCCACTCCAAGTCCAATTTCAAGTGCCGGAATCGTCAGGACGCCGCCCCGCGCTCGGAACTCCCGTCGAGCTTTCCCTCGTCGAAGATTCCACCCGCTCCCTGACCGCTCGCGTCACAAAAGTCAGCCCCACCATTGACGCCGCCAGCGACAGCTACGATGTCCTGGCCCAACTAACTGGCTCGGGCATCTCCGACCTCCGCCCCGGCATGGCCGTAAAAGTCCTCTGGCCCGGCCCACCGCGCGCGAATCCGCCGCCGCAGAAGTGATGCGCCGCCAGCCGTTGCCGTTGACTTAGCTTTTGACTTTGCCCTTGTAGCGGCCGGTCCCGCCTTGTGGAACCGGGCAGCCGTCGGTTTAGCTTTTGCCTTTGTTGTTGCCGTTGACTCTGTAGCGGCCGCCTGCTTTTTCTTTTCAGGCGGGCGCCGTTGACTCTGTTTTTGAATTCGCACCACGCCGTAGATTTAGCTTCGTCCTAACCGTTCTGAATCACCCGGCTCGGAGAAAAACTGAATGCGTTTCGGCCCCACCAGCCTGCAGGTCTCCAGCGTCCTAGCCAAAGGCCTGCGCCGCCCCAAACTCCGCACCGACCTGCGCATCAGCGAACAAGTCATCTCCGGCGAAACCAGTTACGTCGTAAAAAATTTCGAAACTAATTCCTACAATCGTTACGGCGCCACCGAATACGGCGTCCTGGAACTCTGCGACGGCACCCGCACCGCCCTCGAGATCTCCGACGCCCTCACCGAACGCCATCCTGATTCCCCCCTCAGCGAAGCCGAAGTCCTGGAATTCCTCGACAGCATCGAGCCCGCCATGTGGGAGCGCTCGGTAGGCGAAAAAAATCTCGCCGTTCTCGAACGCATCCGCGACGAGCGCAAAGGCCGCCTCGACCAATCCAGCGTCCTCTACATGTCCTTCAAAGCCTGGGATCCGGACAAAACCCTCGCCAAGATCGATCCTTACCTTAGCTGGATGTTCACCCCCGGCTTCGTGGTCTTCTCCATCGGTGTTTTCATCGCTGCCTGCTATCTGCTCGCCTCCGATTGGACCCGCGTCCAGCAGGACACCTCCGCTCTCTACAATTTCTCCGACAAAAGCGCCTACGACATCTGGATGTTTTGGATTCTGCTGATGGTCCTGGGAGGCATCCACGAATTCGGCCACGGCCTCACCTGCAAACATTTCGGCGGTGAAGTCCACCAAATGGGATTCCTGCTGATTTATTTCACTCCAGCCTTTTACACGGACACCACGGACATCCTCCTCTTCAAACGCGGTTCGCAGCGCCAGTGGGTCATCTTCGCCGGCATTTGGATTGAACTGGTCTTATGCGGACTCTCTGGGGTGGTCTGGTATTTCTCTCCCGTTGGCGGGGTACTGAACGACATCGCCTATAAAATGATGCTCCTCAGCGGCATTCAAGGCGCGCTCCTCAACCTCAACCCCCTGATCAAAGCCGACGGCTACTACGCACTCTCCCAGTTCCTTAATATTGATAATCTGCGCGAGGAATCCTTCGCTTTTCTCCGCGCCTGGGCCGAAAAATATTTGCTCCGCCACGATATTGACCTGCCCCCCACCAGCAAACGTCAGCGCCGCATTTTCTTTCTCTTCGGCGCAGCCGCGATTGTTTACAGCAATGCCTTGCTGATCCTCGTGATCGTCTTCGCGAAGAATGTTTTGGTCAGCAAACTTGGCGATGTATGGGGCTACCTCGCTACTCTCGTCGTCATTTATTTATTCGCACGGAAGGGAATCCATCACGCGTTGCCCACGGTGCGCGCCTGGCTCCGCCAGAACAGAGAGGACTACATGGCCTGGAAAATGACTCGAACGCAGCAAGCCGGAGCACTGGGCTTGGCGCTCCTGCTTCTGATCCCCCCGGTCTCCTCGTCCGTCTCCACGGGTCTGGTGCTCGAGCCCGGAGCGTCAGCGCGTGTCCGCGCCGAAGTCCCGGGCCAGGTCCAAACCGTGTATGTCAAATCAGGCGATGCCGTAAAGTCCGGCCAGTTGCTCGCCGTCCTGCAGAATCCCGAAATCGCAGCCGACGCCGATTCGCTCCGCCACCAATTGGCCCTCGCCAGCAGCCAACTCCGCAACGGGCAGGACCGCTCCGATTTCGACTCCTCCGCCAACGCCGTTCGCGACCGCACCCGCCTCCAGCAGGAACTCGCAGTCGCCGAGAAACGGGCCGCGGCCTTGGAAATTCGTGCCCCCCTTGACGGCGTCGTCGCCACCAGCGGCTTGGAGCAAAAGCCCGGTTCCTTCCTCGCGGCGGGCGACGAATTCGCCCGCATTGTTGATCGCTCCACCATGAAGGCGCGCATCCTGGTGCGCGATTGGGATCTGCAGGAAATTCAACAAGGCGCGGCGGTCAAAGTGAAGGTCGTTCCTTTCCCCTATCGCACCTACTCCGGCAAAGTTGACCGCATCTATCCGGCCTCCGCCGCCGATCGCCCCGTTACCCAAACCGAGAACCTTGAGCGCCTAGGCCAGAAACTCACCAACTACTTCGCCGTGGATATGGAATTCGCGAACCAGGACGGCTCGCTAAGAGAAGGTATGACCGGCACCGCCAAGGTTTCCGGCAAACGTGGTTCGCTGGCCTGGCAAGCCTCCCGCGCCATCTGGCGCTGGGCCCACAGCCAAGCCTGGTAGCCGCAGCCTTCGTAGCGCCGGCGTCTCGCCGGCTCGTTGCGGTTGCCGTCGCTTTGTAGCGCCCGGTCCCGTTTCGTGGGACCGGGCAGAAGTTGCGGCTGGTTCTGCGGTTGCTTTTGAACTCCTAGAGGCGGATCTCAGAACCGCCCCCGTCGACGAAGTCGCCGTACCGGCGCCGTAGGCGCGGCATAAGCTAGATCACCGCGGAAGCGGTGGGAACAATCGCAACAGAACACCGAGCGCCGTAGTTGCGACACAAGATTGGTTGGGGTCGTGCCAAACTTCCGCGGTCGATGTAGTGTCTGCCTAAAGCTTGCCGAGTCAACAACACGAGCGACGCTACAGCTCTGCCCAAAATCCGCGCCCCCCAAAAAAGTAAGGGCCGCCGTTCCTGGGACGGCGGCCCTTGGGGGTGTTGCTACGTCAATCTCCGATAAGGCTAGGGGCCCAACCGAAGAAACTCTGGAATGCTCCTAAAACTTGATTAAGGGCTTCACGGCCGGCAAATCCGCGCGCTTCATCAGCGGTTTCACGGGCGCTGTTTTCTTACCCTTCACTGGCTTGGATTTCTTCTCCATAACCGAATCTCCCTCTATGAATTGATCATTCCCGAACAACCTACCGCGTCTCGAAAAGGGCCGTTGCCACCGCGGCAGCGGCCCGCCTGCCATTCGAGATCCTTCTCTCAGGCCGCGTCGCGTGCTGCAGCGCGCTCCTGACAATCAAGAACGGGCCTAGCGACCGGCGAACTTGGTCGTCATCAACGGCTTTGTCGCTTCGATCTTCTTCGACTTCTTCAAGGTTTTCTTGGCCATTTTGTTTCCCCCTCGTTTGATTTGCCCTGTTGGGCATCGCCCTACCTGTATGCAAAGCAATCGCCAAACTTCGCTGCCGCTCCGCCAATCCGCAAGCTGCTCAATTCATGCCACTTCGCCTTCCCGCTAGTATTCCCTCGCCCCTCAGCATACGCCTGCAGCGTTGAATTAATCACCGCCTGTTGAAAATTTCAACGCACTCACGAGGGAAATTCATCACGGGACGCCGGCCAGGAGGGGAACGCAGACTGGCGAAGCTCTCGCAGACCTGAACTGGTCCCAAACGCAAAAAGGGCCGCTGCCCGAACGGCAGCGGCCCGGCTTGCCACCACAAATAGCCGCCGGCCGGAGCGCCCGCGATTGCCAAGCGCGCTCGGGGCCGTTAGAACTCGGGCCTACTTTCTGCCGAAATCCGCATGAACCACCAACGGCTTCGTCGGTTGGATCTTCTTTGACTTCTTCAGGGTCTTTTTCTTGGCCATTTTGTTCTCCCTACCTGGATTTGCCCCGAAGGGCATCGCTGTCCTTATATGCAAAGCAGCGGCCAAAGTCCATGCGCGTTTTTAGCCTCGCGAATTCTCATTTCTATCAGCTTTTCGCCGAGGCCACCGCTCCGCTCACAGTTTCCGGCCGCGCCATCCGTTGAATTCCTCAACGCCCGTTGAGAATTCCCATACGATTCACCCGGCGAGCCAGCCATCAAGGTTCCTGCGCCCGCCTCAGCTAAGCAAGTACCGCACCGTTCCACGGCACTGCGGCGCGCCACAACGGCACGGCACACGCTTCAGCTTGATCGGATAATGGTAGTCGCAGGTCAGTTCTTCGCCGGCGCGAATTTTCTGCCGGCTGAAGAAGTACAAGTGGCGCCCTATCCGCCGCGTCGCCAGATTCGGCGCGCAGGAATGGTTTATGAACTGGGCGCCGCTGCCTCCCCACCTGCCGTCCACATACAATTCAGACTTAATCCATGCGAGGTAAATGTCTTCAGGAGTGCGTATCCTCGCCGCCTGCTCCAGATTCAAGTGCTTGCCCGTGTATTCGATCACCTCCCGCCGGGCGGGAATATCTTCCAACGCGAACACGCCATAACGGTGCATCCTGGAGTGCCCGATTCGCAGGCGAAATCGCGCAAATTTCGAATTAATTCGCCGCTTCGGCGCTGCCAGCTCTTTCATATTCAACGCTTCACTGCAGATCGTATTTTCGGCACAAATAATTCAGCCGGTTGCGATCCACTCCCAGCAATTTCGAGGCATCCGCCTTCACATGTTTGGCTTGTTCCAGCGCCTCCTGCACCCACCGCCGCTCAAACGCTTCCATTTCCTTGTCCAGCTTGATCCCGGCTGCTGGCAATTGGAACCGGTTGCGATAATCCTTTCCACCCGATTGTGTCATTTCCGCCGGTAGGTCCTTCGCGGTAATCGTGTCGCCGTCCGTCATGATCACCAGGCGCTGTATCGCGTTCTCCAGCTCGCGCACGTTCCCCGGCCATGCATACCGCTTCAGCGCCGCAATCCCATCATCCGCGATCCGCTTCGCGGGAAATCCGTTCGCCGCCGAATAAACGCTCACAAAGTAATCCGCCAGTACCGGAATATCCTCCACGCGTTCGCGCAAAGCCGGCACGAAAATCGGTACCACGTGAATCCGGTAATAAAGGTCCTCGCGGAAGCGCCCCTGCCGCACCATTTCTTCCAGGTTTTCGTTCGTCGCGCTCACCAGCCGGAAATCCACCTTGATGGATTTCTTTCCGCCCAGCCGGTTCAGCGAACGATCCTCCAACACGCGCAACAATTTGCTTTGCAGCAGAGGCGTCAGCGTCGCAATCTCATCCAAAAATAAAGTCCCCTGGTGCGCCAGCTCAATCCGCCCTTCTTTCGTCGCTACCGCTCCGGTAAACGCGCCGCGCTCGTATCCGAAAAGCTCCGCCTCCATCAATCCTTCCGGCAGCGCCGCGCAATTCACGCTGACGAACGCCCGATTCCGCCGCGGGCTTTGCTCGTGCAGCGCCTTGGCCACCAGCTCTTTTCCGACGCCGCTCTCCCCGCGGATGATCACGTTGGTCGTCGCCCGCGCCATGCGCTTGATCGAATCAAACACATGCCGCATCGCATCCGTCGCGCCAATCAAATCCCCCAGCGCATTCTTCCGGCTGATTTCCTCGCGCAGAATCCGGTTCTCGCGTTGGATGTGCAGCTTCTCGATCGATCGTTCCAGCAGCAGCCGCAGCACGTCCGTATCAATCGGCTGAATAAAATAATCGTGGCAGCCCGCGTCAATCACCTTCAGCGCCGTGCTCTTCGTCTGGTCGGTGCTCAGCACGATCACGAGAGTGTCAATATCCCCCACCGCCAGCCGGCTCAGCAGCTCCGTACACTCGTGCAGCCCGCCCGATTCCATCGGCAAGGCCAGCAAAAGCACGTCCAGCCCAGCTTCCTGCAAAAGCTTGTAAGCCGCCTCGTAATCCCCTCCCTCCACAACCTCAAATCCCGGACGCAATGCCGCAACAATACTCCCGCGCATCCGCGCGTCATCATCCACCACAGCAATTTTTGGTTTCAGAGCCCCAGGCGTGATAACCAATCTCCAAGGGGAATAGCGCCGCGTCGCTCACACCTAGCAGCGACGGCCATCCCAGTGGCCGCGATTCTAGGTGCCACCAGTCCCCATGTCAACGCCATGCACTGAATCCAACGCATCCCAGAAATCACGACCCGCAATCCGCGCAACGTAGCATAGGCACAATCTTGCCTGTGCGCTTTCTCTCGAATCCTCCATACCACCCAAGTGAACGTTTAGCTTTTTAGGGTGCCGCACCGTAGAACCTTCATCGCACACGTAGCTCTAGTAGTTTCGCATTATTGCGATTTTCCGCCCGCGCGGTCAGATTGCATCGCTAATTCCGGACGCGTAAACGTTTTCGGAAATCTCGGGAGGGTGTGGATGAAGCGAGTGCTCGTGTGCGCGATTGCGACGGTCGTAGTGCTGCTGACAACAATGCCGTGCGTCCTGCAAGCTCAGGTGCCCACCGGAACGATCAACGGCATCGTCACCGACCCGCATCAGGCGGTTGTAAGCGGCGCGCATGTGGCGGCCACCGAACGCGCCACCGGAGTTACGCACGAGACAGTCTCCAACGGCGACGGCGTGTACTCGATTCCCGATCTTCCCACCGGCGTGTACGACGTCCGCATCTCAGCCTCCGGTTTTGCCGCCAGCGAATTCCAGGGCGTGCAACTGCAGGCCGGCCGCGCTTCCACGCTCGATACGGAGCTGAAACTAGCTACCATCGGCCAAAGCGTCAACGTCACCGACGCCACCAACACCATCGAGCTGACGCAGTCCATGATTCAGGGCCAGATCACTTCCTCAACGATTGAAAACATCCCCCTGAACGGCAGAAATTTCCTCGAACTTGCCTATCTCGTCCCCGGCAATCGTCCCGCTCCCAATTTCGATCCCACCAAGACGAACACGTTGGAAGTAAGCTCCGCTGGCAGCGTCGGCCGCGGCGGCAATATCACCGTGGATGGCGGCGACAACAACGATGAAGTGGTCGGTGGCACGCTCTCCAATTTTCCGCAGGATTCCGTCCAGGAATTTCAGATCGCCACCGCGCGATTCACCGCCGAAGTGGGGCGCTCCGGCAACAGCGTCATCAACATCGTCACCAAATCCGGAACCAACGAATATCACGGCTCGCTTTTCGATTATGAGCGTAATCGGCACTTGCAAGCCGAGCCTGCCACGGTGAACGGCTCACTACCCAAGGCGCCCTTCGATCGCGAACAGTTCGGCGGTTCGGTCGGCGGTCCGCTCAAGAGTAATAAAGCCTGGTGGTTTGCCTCCGCTGAGTACAGAAATCAGAACGCCGCCATCGAAACCGGCGAACGCCAATACGGCGCCAACCCCTCGGAAGACACCATTCTGAATACCTACGCTCCCGCGCCGCTCCGCGAAGCGCTCGTCTCCACCCGCGTTGATTATCAACTCGACCCCACCAACACTTTGCTGGCGCGATATTCCTTCAATCGTTCCACGGACACCAACCAGGCCTCCGCGGCAAGCGTCACTCCGTCCAGCACCGCAACCGAGCGCCAAAACTCGCTCAATCGCTTCAACTCGCTGGTCGCCGGCTGGACGAAGACATTTTCCTCGACGCAAGTAAACAACCTGCTCTTTCATTTCGACACATTTCTGAACTACATTCCCGAATTTCCCAATAGCTCCCCCACCACATTTCCCTCCGGCCTGGCTTCGACGAACGAGTTGCTCTTTCCTGATATCGCCGACGGTGTGAATTTCAACGTGCCGCAAGCCACGCACTTGAATCGCTATCAGGTGGGAGATACCTTCACCTGGGCGTTGGGCAAGCACACGCTGCATCTCGGCGGAGAGTATCAGTACGCCAAAGCGTTCGGTGAGATCAACGTCTTTGGCAGCGGCAGCATCATTCTTACTTCCGATTTCGGATTTGCGGATCTGAATGGCGACGGCGTCATAAATGATCTGGATATCCCCATTGCTACCGCGATCAAAAGCTCGGCGCCGATCCAGCCCGTTCCCATTCCCAACATTATCAATAGCTATATCGCATTTTTCGCGCAAGACGATTGGCGCGTCACTCGCAATCTCACCCTGAACCTCGGGCTGCGCTGGGATTTCGATACCGACGCCACCGGCACCAGCGGTGCCTACGGCCCCTGCCCGAACCTTACATCAGTGCCCACAGTCGCCTGCTCGTGGGTGGCAAACGTGATTGATCTGCATCATTCTCCGGACAAAAAAGATTTCGGCCCGCGCGTCGGCTTTGCCTACGACCCGTTCGGTCACGGCAAAACCGTAATCCGCGGCGGCTTCGGCATCTATTACGACCGCATCGTTTTTGAAGTTCCCGGCTACCAACGCGTGCAGGACGACCGCGCGCTCACCATCAATCAATATGCCGGTTCCACCTGCACGTTTCCGGGCGATCCGGCGCCGCCCGACCTCAATACTTGCTTCGCGCCAATTCCCGGCGTAGGGTTTTCGCCGGGCAGCCCTACGCTGGCGAATCCCTTCAGCGGTCAGCGGCAAGCTGGCGGCGTGGGAATTATCGTCGACGACAAGAACACCCATCACCCATTGTTCCAGCAGACGTCACTCGGCGTGCAACAACAATTCGGTTCCGCCTGGACCGTAAGCGCGGATGGACTCTACGTCTTCGGCCAACGCCAGCTCATCGCGCAATATCTGCGCAGCACCAACTCCACATCGCCCTACATTTCCTGCCCCGGGAGCAACATTCCCTGCACCATAACCGATCCGCTCACCGGAATTTCCGACCAGATCACCGTCGCAACCTCCAACGCGCATTCCTGGTACGACGGATTGTTGGTCAACGTACAGCACCGGCCCGTGAAAGTCGGCCCCGTAACTTATCTTTTCAATGTCAGCTACACACTTTCCAAAACGCTCGATTATTCCGACGACGACCAGGTCCCCTCCTACACCACAGTGGAAAATGTGAATCTGATCGAAGGCACCGTAGGCCCCCAGACCGAGAAAGGCTACGGGGCCAGTGACGAAACACACCGCTTGACGGCGTACGGCCTGATTCAAATGCCCTGGGGCTTCTCCCTCGCGCCGCTCTACACATTCGGTTCAGGCGTTCCGGCCGATACCTTTCTCCCCGACCTCAACCTGAACGGCGAATCCCTTCCCGCGCGCCTGCCGATACTGGCCCGCAATTCACTCGGCCGCAGCGTGAAGAACAGCAACCAACTGAACCAAATTATCAACGAATGGAACGCGCTGCCCGCCTGCCCGGCGCCTGCCCCTTGCAATGCCGGCGGTGCGCTGGAAAATGTTCCCGACGGAATCAATTTCAGCAGTCCCTTCAACTCCGTGGATTTGCGCTTGATGAAGGACATTGCAATTAAGGAACGCTACCACGTCGATCTGATGGCCGAAGCTTTCAACCTCTTCAACAGCGTCAATATTCGCGGCTTCACGAACACCAGCTATTCCGGACGAAATATTTCGCTCGTGCCGGTGGGCACAAATCCGCCCAGCCCGACGAACCCCGACGGCCTCGACACAACTTTCTTTCAGCCGGTCAGCACCGCCGGCGGTTTCTTCGGTTCCGGCGGCCCTCGCGCCTTCCAATTCGCCGTGCGCTTTACATTCTAGCGTTCAAGAAATTTCTCCGACCGCGGCCGAGTCTTCGCAGCTCGCGCCGCCCCGGACCGAGAGCTGTGTCTCGACTGCCGCGCCCTTGATTTTCTGCTGTTTACTGAGTAACTTCCCTCGGCCGTCACCCGGGGAAGCGAGAAATGAACCTCGCAAGAAAGCTCGTTATTTTCATCGTGGGGATATTAAGCGCGGGCAGGCTCGCGGCACAGACGGCCGAGTGCCGTCATCGCACCGTTCTGGTCAATATCCTGGATACAAAAAACCAGATCGTGAATGATCTTCGGCCAGAGGATTTATCAGGTTCATTTCGTCACAAGCGCGTGAAAATCGCTTCGGTAACGTCGAACTCGTTTCTGCCGCGTGTTTTCATCGTCCTTGACGCCAGAGGGGGCGTGAGGAACCTCAAGCCCGCATGGCAATACTCTATCGAAGCAGCCAATCGTCTGGTGGACAGCATGCCTGCCGGCACTTTCATCGGCATGATAATCTTCGCCAAAAATATACAGAAAACAATTCCGCTCGGAAACAATGCCCTAGAGATAAAAGCAGAGTTAGAGAAGCTTCGAGCTGGAAATGAGCCGGCTCTGAAAAATGGGCGGGCGACCGCGCTTTGGGATGCATTGGATGAAGCAATTTCCGAAATGCGGCCAGCACAGGAAGGCGATGCGATCTACGCGATAACGAACGGGTTCGACATCTCCAGCAAAGTCAGTACGAAGAGTATGCAGGAAACATTTCTGGCAACGCGGATTCGCCTTTTCTCTTTTTCGGTAGATAACCCTGAAATGCTTGCCACTCCTGAGACTTATGGGAGGCTCAGAGATTTTCACTATCTTGTGTCAGACTCCGGCGGATTCGCGCTCGATATCCGGTCAAACGGCCTCGGCGCTCCGATACCTCTGACTGATAAGAGCGCAAGGCCTACATTCGAAGGTGAGATGTTGTTGGCTCAATTGCACCAGATCTTTTATTACCAGCGGGTGGGAATCGAATTACCAGAACAGCCCGAGAAAGCGGGGGAATGGACCCTGAATGCCAAAGGGAAAAAGTTCCGCGACCCGCACGTCGTGTACCCGCACATGCTGGATGCATGCACGGAAGCGAAAACAGCGCTAAACGCTGCGCACTGAGCCCTCCAGCTCGCGGTCAATCTTCAGGCAGTGCGAGGTTCTCAACCACCTCCATGACTCGTACAGGCCATCACTGCAGTGTCTCCTGTGGTTTCAGCGCGATCGGCCGATCGATTTGCGTCCTCAAGACGATCGTCGTTTCCGTTTGCTCGATGCCAGGAATCGCGCGCAAGCGATCCGACAGCTCCAGAAGCGCAGCCGTGCTCGCCACACGCACTTTGAGCAACATGCTAAGTTCCCCCGCCACTGAATGACATTCCTCAATCGCAGGAATCGCACGCAGCGCATCCAGCAACTCGGAGCACGGTTTCGTAGCGCTAATTCCCACGAACGCCAGCACGCCCAGTCCCAGAGCGGCCGCGTCCAGCTTGATCGTCCACTGCTGAATAATTCCTGCTTGTTCCAGCTTCCGCAGCCGGTCGTGAACGGAAGAGGGAGCAAGATGCACCAGCTTGGCTAAATCTTCCAGACGCCGCGAAGCGTTTTGCTGCAGGGCCGCGATCAGGGCGAAATCTTTTCTGTCTAAGTTCAAGAAAACCTCGCTATACTGAAAATACTTCGGCGCTTATTACTATTTGCTGATTCTCATTGTAGCATTGAAGCAATATACCTAATATATTTCGCAGGAGGATACATCCATGCAAGCGCTCATCGTCGTTGACGTCCAGAACGAATTCTCCCCGACCGGCCAGCGGCCCGTCCCCAATCACGCCGACGCTCTGCAACACATTCGACTTCGCGTTCAACAGGCCCGCCAGCTCCGGCAGCCGATCGCCTGGGTCATCCATTACAACAAGCCCACCGAATCCCGCGCATTCGTTCCGGGGACGTGGGGCGCCCAACCGTCAGCGGGACTCGGCCCCGAAGCTGGCTTCGGTCCGGAGAAGCGGTTTGAAAAAGATGTCTACGGCGCTTTCACGGGGACAGACTTGGAGCAGTGGTTGCGTTCCCTAGGCGTACAGAGCGTGCTGCTCGTCGGCTTCTACACGCACATGTGCGTTTCCACTTCCGCTCGCGAGGCGTTGGTCCGCGGATTCGACGTGGCCGTTGATCCCGACGCCACCGGCGCACGGGATCTCGCGGACAAAATTCTGGGGCAGCTCAGCGCCGACGAAGTGCGCCGTTCCGCTCTGCTGCACCTGCAGAACATGGGCGTAACGATGACGCGAAGCGAACTGGCCGCATCAACGGGCAGCTGACTCACGCTTTGGCGCCGCCCTTCGCGAAACTCACCAGTCTCTACTGTTCGTAGTTCTCGACGATCTTGGCGGGACGCACTTTGGCTTCATCCGGATCTTTACCGAACTCGCGCAGTGCCCGGCGTTGCCGCAACAAGTCCCAGCACTGGTCCAGATGCACTTTCAGCTCAGTCAGGTGGGCGCGGTCCTCACTGCTGAGTTCACTCTTTGCGTAAAGCTGCTCTTCTTCCTTCACTAACCGGTCGATGTTACCGAGTACGGATGCATCGCTTTTGTCGAGGGCCATGTACGTCTCCTGTCAGGTATCGCACGGACGCGTTCCTGCTAAGGGCTGGCATGTCCGCCAACAAACTATAGCAAAACGATTCGTCTCTCGCAGGGTCACAGCAACAGGCATCACGCGCTTAGGAGCGCCCGAACTTTCGTGGAAGAGATTTCATAAGTGGGTGGGACCGCAAGGGCGGGGCTTCAGCCCCGCCGTAAAGCCCGCGTAAGAAGGGGCTTAAGCCTCTGAAGCCGCATTTTTCCATAGCGGCTGAATATTTATGAGATGGATCTGGTCGCTCCGCGCGCCGCCACCGGCCACCACAAAAAGCACCGCCCTCCAAATAGTCCCGGCCACTAATCACTAACTTAACCTCCCAAACCGCTTAACGTTTCGCCCAGCAGCCGAATCCCCTCACGAATCCCTCGCTCGTTCATTCGCGAATACCCGAGCATCCATCCAACTCTCGCAGGCCGCGCCTGGTAATATCCGGAAATTCCGTACACACCCACTCCGCGCGCCGCCGCGCGCAGTATCACCGCATCCTCTGCGATGCGTTTGCTGGTAGGCCACAGCACAGCGTGTGTGCCCGCGCCGTCGCCGGCCACCTCCACGCAATTGCCCAAGTGTTCGCGAATTGCGCCCAGCAGCGCCGCGCGCCGCGCGCTGTTTTTGCGGCGAACGCGCCGCAGATGGCGCTCGTACATTCCGCTGGAAATAAACTCCGCAAGCGTTTCCTGTTCCAGCGTCGCGGTATGCCGGTCGCAAAGCCATTTTGCCGAACTAAACGCCGCCACCAGTGACTTCGGCGCGACCAAATATCCAATGCGCAGCGCCGAAAAAATCGTGCATGAAAATGTCCCTACATAAATCACACGCCCCTCGGTGTCCAGGCCCTGCAAGGACTCAAGTGGCTGCCCTTCGTAATGGAATTCGCCGTCGTAATCGTCTTCCACCACAATCGCATCTTTGCGCCGCGCCCAATCCAGCAGCGCCAGCCGCCGCGACAGCGGCAAAATCGCGCCGGTCGGAAACTGGTGCGAAGGCGTCACAAAAGCCGCCCGCGCATGCCGCGGCAGCGCATCAGGCTGCAACCCGTCGCGATCTACCGGCACCGGTAGCAGCCGCGCTCCTGCCGCGCGCAGCACTTCCCGCGTCCCCTGGTACTGCGGTTCCTCGACGGCCACAGCATCGCCGCGCTCGATCAACACGCGCGCAATCAGGTCCAAAGCCTGCTGCGAACCGTTCACCACTATCACCTGCGACGCATCGCAATTCACCGCACGCGACCGCCGCAAATGCACCGCAATCGCCTCGCGCAATGCCAGGCTTCCCGCCGCCACCCCGTAGTCCAGCTGACGTACCGGCGCCTTCCGCGCATGTCGCAGCAAAATCCGCCGCCACATCTGAAACGGAAAAGTTTCCACGTCGCCGCGTCCGCCGTAAGTAAAATCGTAGCGCAGCGGAACCGAGCGCCGCCCCGGAAAATCCACGCTTGCCGCAGCAGCGGCGGCCGTGGACCCGTAACGCGACAACTGCAGCTCGGCAGCGCGCTCCGCTCTTTTTGGCCTGCTGCCGCTCAATTCCGCCGATATATACGTCCCGGAACCCCCGCGTCCCTCGGCGAATCCTTCCGCGACCAGTTGTTCGTAAGCCAGCAGCACCACCGTCCGCGAAATGCCCAGCTCATCCGCTAGTTCTCGCGTCGAAGGCAGCCGATCCGCGGCCCGAAAAGTGCCGCGGAGAATGGCTTGGCGCAATCCGCTATAAACTTGCCGGAACAGCGGTTCGCCCCGCCTCGAAAGTGGTATCACCAATTTCATAAAAAGTGGCTATAGGAAAATACCACAAGAAGCTTCATCTTCCTATCCGGCGTGGACGAAGCTAGCTCCTGCCGGGGCGAACAGAAAGACGCCGTTCTATAAACAAATATGCGGAGAGAAAATGAAACTACTCTGGAGGATCGGAAGTTATTTCGCGCTCTGCGCTCTGGGCTGCTTGTTTCAAACCGTTCCCACAATCATGCATGGCGCGCCTTTGGCGGCAACACTGCCATCGCAGCAAACGCATGAAGGTCTGCACGACGGCCAGCACGATTTCGACTTCAATCTCGGCACCTGGCACACGCACATCCAGCGCCTGCAGCATCCGCTGACCGGCTCGACCACCTGGACTGAAATGCAAGGCACCGTAGTCGTCCGCAAGGTCTGGGACGGCCGCGCACAGCTGGAAGAAATCGAAGCCGATGGCGCCGCCGGCCACTTCGAAGGCCTCACTCTCTTCCTCTACAATCCCGAAGCCCATCAGTGGAGCCAGATTTTTTCGAAGAGCACGGACGGCACAGTATCCCAACCCGCCGTCGGCGAATTCAAAAACGGCCGCGGCGAATTCTACGATCAGGAACCGTACAACGGACGCTCCATCCTCGTGCGCATCGTCTGGTCAGACATTACTCCCGACTCGCACCGCTTCGAGCAATCCTTTTCCGACGACGGGGGCAAAACCTGGGAACCGAACTTCATCGCCACGCTCACGCGCGAAAAGTCATGACGCTCAAAATTTTCATTCGCGACGTGCGCGAAAGCGATTTCGCAAAATGGAAGCCGCTCTGGGATGGTTACAACGCCTTCTACGGCCGCCAAGGCGCCACTGCGCTCCCCGACGAAATCACCAACCTCACCTGGGCACGCTTTTTCGACGGCTACGAGCCCATCCACGCCGTCGTCGCCGAACATGCCGGAAAATTAGCCGGCCTCGTGCACTACCTGTTTCACCGCAGCTCCACCCAGCTGCGTTCCAATTGCTATCTTCAGGACCTCTTCACCGTCGAAGAGGCCAGAGGCCAGGGCATCGGCCGCGCGCTCATCGAAGAAGTTTATCGCCGCGCCGCACAAGCCGGCTCCGGCCGCGTCTACTGGCAAACGCACGAAACCAACACCACTGCGATGAAGCTCTACGATAAGGTAGCCGATAAATCCGGCTTCATCATCTATCGCAAGGATCTGTGAAAAAAGCCTGTGAACGAGCTCTGTGAAAAAGTACTGTGAAAAAGATCTCGGACGTGGAGGAAATAATGATCGCATCACGCCGTATCGCAATTCATTCGCTATTGTGTTTGTGCTGCGCGCTGGCAATCCTGTTGCAAGCCGCTTCGGCACTCGGGCAAGCGGCCGCAGCCGCCGCACCAGCAACACTGCAGGCCGCCACGCCGCGCGACGGCCAACACGATTTCGACTTCGAGATCGGCACTTGGAAAGTCCACCTGAAGCGCCTCGTTCATCCCCTGACCGGTTCCACCACCTGGGTCGAATTCGACGGCAGCGTCGTCGCCCGCAAGGTCTGGGACGGCCGCGCGAATTTCGATGAATTCGAAGCCGACAGCCCCTCCGGCCGCATCGAAGGCCTAACCCTGCGTCTCTACAATCCCAAAGCCCACCAGTGGAATCTCTACTGGGCCAGCAGCAAAGCCGGCCTGTTCGCCGGCCCACCTCAGGTCGGCGAATTCAAGAATGGTGTCGGCGAGTTTTACTGCCAGGACACTTTCAACGGCCGAACGATCCTGATTCGCTACGTCTGGTCCGGCATCACGCAGAACTCCGCACACTTCGAGCAATCCTTCTCCGAGGACGGCGGCAAGACCTGGGAAGTGAACTGGATTACCGATCAAGCCCGCACGAGCGACGCATCTGCAAAATCTGACGCCATGTCCGCGGCCGCCCAACCGGATTCTGCGGCTTCGCAAGCATCCGCCGCCGATCCAGATGGACCACACGGCTTTGACGGCCTCTTCGGCACATGGAACTATCGCGTGAAGCGTCTCATGCATCCGCTGTCAGGCTCCACCACCTGGAACGCATTTCCCGCCACCGGCACGTGCTACCCAATCTGGGGCGGCCGCGCGCAAGTGGACACGTTCGAGGCCGACGATCCCACCGGCCACATCGAAGGCCTCGTCGTCCGTCTCTACAATCCCGAGAACCGTCAGTGGAGCCTGAACTGGGCCACCAGCAAAACCGGAATCCCCGACCCGCCGCAAATCGGCAAATTCAAAAATGGTCACGGCGACTTCTACACCCAGGACACCATCAACAACAAAACCATCTTCGTTCGATATGATTGGACGAAAATAAACACCGATGCGCCCCACTTCGAGCAATCCTTCTCCGAAGATGGCGGCCAAACCTGGGAAGTAAATTGGATCACAGACCAGACCCGCGCCACCGCCGCCGCCAAACCGAACTGAACTCTGGCTCGATGCATTTGAACGTTCCGCGCCCAGCCTGTTTTCGTGGCCCAGCCTTCAGGTTGTGCGGCGCGACTTCGGCTACGGGAGACTTGCAGTTGAATTTGCCTTTGCGCGCAAGAATCGGATAGCGACCGCGCTCACTCATCCCTAATGTGGAGACGTCAAGAATCCAATGAACATCCAAAAAAATATTCGAACTTGCTCACTGCTCTGCGCCTTCGCGCTCCTCGCGCAACCTGCGCCGGCACTTGCGCGACAAACCACCGCGCCCCACGACCCCCAACACGATTTCGACTTCGAAATCGGCACCTGGCACACGCACCTGAAACGCCTGCAACATCCGCTAACCAACTCCACCACCTGGAGGGAATATGACGGCACCTCCACAATCCGCAAAATCTGGAATGGCAAAGCGAATCTAGTCGAACTCGAAGTCGACGGCCCGACCGGCCACATCGAAGGCCTCTCCCTCCGCCTCTACAACCCGCAATCCCGCCAATGGAGCCTGAATTTCGCGAGCAGCGCGCAAGGCACCATGAGCATCCCCACCGTCGGCGAATTCAAAAATGACCGCGGCGAATTTTACGATCAGGAAGCCTTCAACAACCGCACAATCCTCGTCCGCAACGTCTTCACGGACATCACCGCAAACTCCTACCGCTTCGAGCAATCCTTCTCCGACGACGGCGGCAAAACCTGGGAACCAAACTGGATCGCAGTGGACACGCGCATCCCGGACAAAAATGACGCAGCCCCAGACGCAGCCATCACCGCACCGGCCACACCACAAACCCAGCCACAATCCCCGAAAGATCGCCAACAACTCAGCGAAGCCTGGTGGACCGGCCCCATGCTGGCCAACAACGCCTCCACGCTCCCCCGCGGCCACTTCCTGGTCGAGCCCTACCTCTACGACGAAATCAGCCCACACACCAACGGCCTAGGCTCACTCACCTACATCGAATACGGCCTCGCAAACAAACTCACCGTCGGCCTGATCCCCACCTTCGGCTACAACAAATCCAGCGACGGCCCCAGCAGCTCCACCGTCGGCGTAGGCGACGTCACCGTCCTGGCCCAATATCGCCTCACGCAATTCCACGAACACCACAAGCTCCCCACAATCTCCTTAATGCTTCAGGAAACCTTCCCCAGCGGAAAGTACGATCAACTGGGCCAACGCCCCAGCAACGGCCTCGGCGCCGGCGCCTACACCACCACCCTAGCCCTGAATTCCCAAACCTATTTCTGGCTCCCCACCCGCCGCATCCTGCGCATGCGCCTCAACGCCACCCAATCCCTCTCCACCTACGCCAAGGTCGAAGGCGTCAGCGTCTACGGCACTCAGTCAGGATTCCAAGGCCACGCCAAGCCCGGCCCCTCCACCTACGTTGACGCCGCATGGGAATACAGCCTCACGCGCAACTGGGTCGTAGCCCTCGACGCCACCTATCGCCACACCGCCAACACCCGCATCACCGGCTACGACGCATCACAATCTCCTCCCAACATCCAACAAAACACCGGCGCGAGCGACGCCATCGGCTTCGCCCCAGCCCTGGAATACAATTGGAAGCCCACCATTGGCGTCCTCGTCGGCACCCGCATAATCACCCTAGGCCACAATACCCCCACCACCATCACCCCCGCCGTCGCCATCAATTACGTCCACTGATCGGCGCCTCAAGCTACGAAAGGGTCAGAGGTGCGGCGCAATTTGGCCCTGGGCCGGATACGCCGGGTCTCTGCCACGTGACGCCCATCACACGCCCACGTATCCCACGCCACCGCCTCCAAATCGCTTCGGCGTTACAAATAAGTCCATGAAGCAGGCGGCAAACAGCTTTTCTTCGTGCAGAGAGATACAGCTTCTGCCTAGCGCCAAGCAGGCCATGCCGCCGATATGAGGTGAACGCCATGGTTACCCACACACCGCTCTTCGTCGGCAACTCGCAAGAAAACTGGCAGCTCAAGCCCTTCAAAAAATCGCCCGGGCCCCAAACGCAAGATCTTTTCATGAACGCCCTGCTTCAGCTCCCCTGCGAATATCAGCACCGCAATCCTCTTGAATGGGCCGGTTCCGTATTGCTTCACGCCGTGCTAATCGCAGGCCTGATTATCGTCCCGTTGTATTTCACCGATTCACTCGATCTGAAGTCCTTGCAAAATACCTGGCTCGTCTCACCCGCGCCGCCAGGACCGCCGCCTCCGCCCGCCGCTCCGCAAGTGCTGCACGCGATGAAGTCCGTCGCGCGCCTGATTCAGGGCGGCAGAATGATGGCCCCCAGCGTAGTTCCGAAGCATATCGTCATCATGAAGGAAGAAGCGCTCCCGCCGGACACCGCCGGTGGAGTTGTGGGTGGCGTGCCGGGTGGCGTCCCCGGTGGCACACTCGGCGGAGTGCTTGGAGGCATTATCGGAGGCGCCGCGGCTCCGGTAGCTTCGGTTCCCGCTCCTCCTGCCCCCGTCAAGCGCATCATTCGCGTGGGCGGCAAGGTAACACCGCCCCGGCAAGTGTACTCAGCTGCAGTCGTGTATCCTCCCATCGCCAAGGTCGCGAAAATCGAGGGTACGGTCGTCATTGATGCCATCATTGACGAACATGGCGATGTCGTTGAAGCTCGCGCCGTCAGCGGACCCCCGCTTCTGCTCGGCGCCGCCCTGAAGGCCGTCGAACAATGGAAATACGAGCCGACCCGCCTCAACGGCGAACCCGTCTCCGTCGAAATGCAAGTACAAGTTCATTTCAACCTGCAAATCTAAAACCCGCGAGCGAGTGACTGCCGGGCGGCGTGCCCTTCCACGCCGCCCCGCAGTAAATTCACCGCGCCGCTCTGGTCACCGCTGAGTCTTCGCAGGGCACGCCTGCGCAGTTCGCGGAAAAATGAGCACGGTGTCACGTTCTGACTTTGTAGCGGCGCATTTTAGTGCGCCATCTGTGGCGCTGCTAGCACCGATGGCGGTCTGAAGACCGACGCCCCAAAGGCCGCGCACTTTTTTCCGCAAACTGTTCGGCCGTGCCGTAACAACCGCAAAATCAGCACGGCTTTGGCCGCTCGGTCCACGAAATTAAGGTTCTCACGCGCCCTCTTCAGATCCGCCGAACAGATGCGCAAGAGACGGATCGAATTTGCACCTATGGGACGGGATGCCACTTTCGCCTTGCTCTCGCCTAGTTTTTCGCACGCTAGTTAACGATGCAATCGAGGGACTACAACCGGACACAAGGATGTTACGGAATCGGTCGCGGTGCTCATCATTGGTAATAAGGGCTAAGTCGGATTCAGAGATATCTTTGAATCTCACTGAAATCAAAATCGGCAGCCCGGGGTCGAAATACATACTTGGCTCAAGTTTTCTACCTTCCACAAAAAGCAAAAGTGCCTGGAGAATTGTTGATTTACCCGCATTGTTCTCACCGATTAGGCAAACGAAGCGCGAGACCGGAACACTAATGTCCCGGAGGCCCGTGAAGTTTTTGACAGAGAACTGATCTAGTTGCGTTGTCCTCTAGATTCACCCGGGATTTGGCGGCCAAGCATGCCTTGAGTATCTAGAGCGCAACAGTATTTGTGTACAAATAGATGCTCTGCAAGTAATTATTTTTTTCGGTGCGCAGCTCGGGCGGGTGTCCCGACGCCTGGCAATTCGGTTGGCGGGTGGTCGACCCTTGCGTGAGGCCCGAACCGACGCCTTTGATTTTACGGGTGGCGGGTGGCGCACCCTTCCACATCACCCAAACGAAAGCCGTTAAGCTTCCGGGTGCCACACTCTCGCCGCAGGCGAGGGTGCGGGTTTAGACGCCCCTTCTTGAGCCACCACAACGAAGCGCAGCTCTGAATTATTTTTCGGACAGGTAGTACTGGTTCTGTTCCAGTTCTGTTCGTGTGTACAGCTGTGCTTTCGGCTCCCCGCGTGTTAGCGTTGAGCGGAGCTGAAAAAAAATGAATAATTTTCAAATTTGGCGCGGCGAAGGCAGCTTCCAGAAAGCGCGCCCAGAAAAAGTTTGCTCGGCGTTCTTCTCGTTTACCCTGAGAGCCTGCCTGTGGCAGGGTCGAAGGGCGCACCTCCGCGCTCCTCGCCGCTTCTAATCGCTACTCGCCCGGGATTAGAAATCGATCTAACCCCCTCACAACAAGCGAGAAAAGATTTTCTAAGCGCTATTTTTTCAGCCATTTCGGCGCCTGCGCCGCACCTCAACGATCGTCATCGCGAATTTCTGATCGCAACAGTCCGGATTCAGAAAATTTGCAATCGCATGAAAACAGAGGAGAAACGATTTTCTAGCCGCAACAAAAAAACCATGTTTGTAGAAATCGGCACTCCGGCTGCGCGAGGTCGCGGCTCGCGCTTTTGCTATCCGCACTGAGGTGATGTTAAAAATGTGGGGCACACGCGCAAGCACAGAAAGTCGCAGCGGAGGAAGCATGGCGAAGTCGCGCAGGGAATTTCTAGCGGATGCATCGGCGGGGTTGTTCGGAGCGGCGGCAATGTTGCACGCGCACGATCAAAAGCTGTTGACGCCGCAATCCGCGACGTCATCACCAGCCCAGCAGGCCGTGAATTCGCCGCCGGGTACGCCCTCCGCGTTCGGCACCGCCCCGCCAGTGGGCCCCGTAGTATCGCCTGAAACTTTCGCCGCAGCCGAAAAACTGGTGCGCGTGGAAATGACCGACAAGGACCGCGCGCAAGCAGCCGGCAACTGGCGCAATTCCATGGCAGCGCTCTATGAGCGCCGCACCGGCCCGAAAAAAGTCGCGCTCGAATCGACACTATCACCCGCGTCGCGCTGGGATCCCGTGCTCCCGGGTATGACCGCAGGTCCGGAGCGCAATCTATTCATTCGCAGCAAGAACGATGCAGGCCCGCTGCCCAAGCGCGACGAAGACATCGCGTTCGCCTCCGTAACCCAGCTCTCGCGCTGGATCGAAACGAAGCAAATCACTTCCCAGCGCCTCACAAATATTTATCTAGACCGCATCGCGCGCTTCGACCCCAAATTGCGCTGCATCATCACGCTGACGCGCGAGCTCGCGCTCACCCAAGCCAAACAAGCCGACATCGAAATCGCCGATGGCAGATATCGCGGCCCGCTACACGGGATTCCCTGGGGCGGAAAAGACCTGCTCGACACCGCAGGCATCGCGACAACCTACGGCGCTGAACCTTTTCGCAATCGCATCCCCACAAGAAATTCCGCGGTGGTGCAACGTCTGCACGAAGCCGGCGCGGTCCTGATCGCGAAGCTGAGCCTCGGCGCGCTCGCGCTCAACGACGTTTGGTTCGGCGGCCAAACCATGAATCCCTGGCTGCTCGAAGAAGGCGCCTCAGGCTCCAGCGCCGGTCCGGGTGCCGCGACTGCCGCGGCATTAGTCGGCTTCTCGATCGGCAGCGAGACCGGCGGCAGCATCGTCAGCCCCAGCATGCGCTGCGGCGTCACGGGACTGCGTCCCACCTACGGCCGCGTAGCGCGCACCGGCGCGATGACGCTCTGCTGGTCGCTTGACAAACTCGGCCCGATGACGCGCAGCGTCGAAGACGCGATGCTCGTGCTGCAAGCGATCACCGGTCCCGACGACGGCGATTTGGACAGCGTTCCCAGCAAACTCGATTTCGATGCCAGCGCAAGTGTGAAAGGCCTGCGCATCGGCTATTTTCCAGCATGGATGAACGGCAAAGGCTCGACGGACGTCGATCGCGCCGCGCTCGAAACCGTAAAAAAAGTCGGCATGGTTCCGGTGGAAGTTTCCATTCCCGATTGGCCTTACGATTCGCTGGAACTAATTTTGTTCGCCGAAGCCGGCGCCGCGTTCGAAGAAATCACGCTCGATCACCAGCTAGATCAGCTGAAAATGCAGGTGCCCGACGCGTGGCCCAATTCCTTCCGCCAGGCGCGCTTCCTTTCGGCCGTGGATTTCGTTCAGGCCGACCGGCTAAGGCGCAAGGTTGCGATCGAAATGGCGCGCGTTTTCACCGAAGTGGATTTGCTGCTGGTGCCCTCGTTGCGCGACGAAATGTTGACCATCACCAATTTCACCGGACATCCGTCGCTTACGCTGCGCGCGGGATTTGTGCAGGTCTCGAAGGCGCGCAGTGACTGGGCGCCCGATCCGCAGAATCCCCTGCCGACATTTCAGCCGCCGCGCCGCGTGCCCCACGGTGTTACGCTCATCGGACGCCTCTTCGACGAGGGTACGCTAGGCCGCGCCGGCCTCGCCCTCGAACGCAGCTTCAACGTAATCGGCGAGCGCCCGCCCGGCTTCTAAATCGCGCCAGGTCCCGTACCTGTCCGCCCGACCAGTAGTTTTTTTCGTCGCTTTTCTCTACCCTGTTCTTGAGCCCAAGCTGGTCTGCAGGAAGCGAACAAAACCTCCCGGCCCCTCCAGCCAACCGGGAACCATGGGAGGTGCAAGAATGAAAGAGAGTGACGCGCTGGTCCAGTTCAAAGACGGTGTCGAACTACTGAAGAATGGCTATCCCAAGGACGCTCTTCCCCATCTGCGCAGTGCCGTGGAAATCGAAACCCAGAATCCCTACTACCTTTCCTTTTTTGGCCTAGCAATGGCGCGCGCCGAAAAGAAATGGAATGAAGCGACGCACCTCTGCGAAACCGCCCTGCAATTGAAGGGAAAAGAACCGCAGTTCCACCTGAACCTGGCCGAAGTTTACGTAGCCGCCGGAAAGCGCGCCAGCGCGATTGCCACTCTGGAGCGCGCTATCGAGAATTTCGGGCCCACCGCTCGCCTGACGAAAGCACGCAGCAGGATCGAAAAGCGCCAGGCGCCGGTCCTGCCATTCCTAAAACGGGACCACGTATTGAACAAGAGCCTGGGTAAGCTAAGGCACCGCGCCGCGAAGCGCGCCTCCTAATTCCACGTGGAACGCCGCGGATTCGTCAATCACCGCAACCGTGGTTCGGGGCAACCGTACCGGCGCGTTGCTGCTGGGACCGCCCGCAAGGTGCGTCTTCCAAATTCCACAGGCCAACCCCGCATTGACGTGCCAGCGCGACTTTGCTATGTTCCCTATAGTTTTTCGCGGAGAGTGACCGTGAAACGTCGCACGATCCGGGCTACACAAGCCTCCCAAGAGAGCCACAAACTGCTGAAAAAAAAGACGATAAAGGTAAGCGGCAAGGCCAAGGCCGCCGCGCTTCCTCCCGACCCGGACGCTCCCGCCAAGCAGGCACAGCTAAAATTCTACGAAGAAGCCGTTAAGTACTTCCAGCAGCAGAAGTTCCAGCGTGCCAAGCAGTCCCTGGAACGCGTCCTGGAAGGCCCCAGCAAGGAGCTGGGCGACCGCGCCCAGATGCATATCCGCATCTGCGAGCAGCGCATTTCGCGGCCTCCCGTTCCGGCGCTGAAGTCTGCCGAAGAGCATTACACCCAGGGTGTGGCCCTGATGAACCTGGGCCGCTGGGACGAAGCCCGCGAGCACCTCGATCGCGCGCGCAAATCGGCGCCCAAAGCCGACCACATCGTTTACGCCATGGCTGCTTTGGATTGCCTCACCGGTGAAGCGGAATCCGCGATGCAGAATCTGAAGGTTGCGATACAGCTGCGCCCGGAAAATCGCTATCACGCGCGCAACGACGAAGATTTCGCATTTCTGCAGGAAGATCCGCGCTTCACGGAATTGCTGTACCCCGAGCGAGAAGGTTCGGCGGGCTGAGTTGCGCGTGTTGGTCCGGGGCTTCGCCGGGAAATTCGTTCGAAGCTTCCCTTGGAAATTCGTGGCGTGAAACTTTCCGTTGCAAATGTGTGTAGAAATTTTGCGTTCATTGCGGGTGAAACTCGCTTGGTGAAAATCGCTCTGTGAAAAATGCATCGCAATTGAGAACTCTTCCCGTGCGGATTGTGGCGCTGGGGGGCGGCACGGGACTTTCCACGGTGCTGCGCGGGCTGAAGGAATATGTTGCGACGCGCAAGAAAGAACGCAAGCCGCTGCCGATAGCCGATCTTGCCGCAGTCGTTACGGTGACTGATGATGGCGGCAGTTCCGGGCGTTTGCGCCGCGAATATCGCGTGCTGCCTCCTGGTGACATACGCAATTGCATGGTGGCGCTTTCCAAGGACGAGCACCTGCTGGGGAAATTGTTTCAGTACCGCTTTCCCGCGGGGCGCGGGCTCGCGGGGCACAGTTTCGGCAATTTGTTTCTGACGGCACTCACGAATGTGACTGGCGATTTTCCGCGAGCGGTGCGCGTTTCCTCGCAGGTGCTGGCGATCCGCGGCCGGATTTTTCCTTCCACCGCGCAGAACGTGACGCTCGAAGCAGAACTCGAAGACGGAACCATCGTGCGCGGCGAGACTAACATTTCGCGCTCAAAAAAAAGAATTCGCCGCGTGCGCCTGGTGCCGCGTCGCGTGCGCCCGCTGCCTGAGGTGCTGGAAGCGATTCGCGAAGCCGATTTGGTGCTGGTGGGACCCGGCTCGCTTTATACCAGCATCATTCCCAATTTGCTGGTGGAGCAGGTAAGCGAAACGATCGTCCATTCCCGCGCCGTGTGCGTGTACATCGCGAACTTGATGACGCAACCCGGCGAAACGCAGCATTATTCGGTGGCGGATCACGTGCGCGCCATCTACGAACACAGCCGCAAGGGCCTATTCGATTACGTGGTGGTGAATCGCACACCGGTACCGGATCGATTGCTGCGCCGTTACCGCGCCGAGGGCGCTGAGCCCGTGCAACAATCCCTGGGCGAGCTGCGGCGCATGGGGCTGCGCTACATCACCGGCGACCTGCTGCATCACAATCGAGTGGTGCGCCACGACCAGGCCCGCCTGACGCGCCTCCTGCTCGAAGAATTCGTAAAGCGCCAGATGCGCAAGTGAACCGTGTAGAGTGTTGCGGCTTGGTGAAGGACTGTCGCCGCGCGACTCCTTGATTCGTGCGTCCAGCAAAGTTAACCTCCTGTCTCAAATCTTGCGCCCACGTCTCGCGCTTAAAATAGCGTTGGCTGGTTACGGAGAATAACAATGTTTGCAATTACGGGAATCACCGGAAACGTTGGTGGGGAGGTGGCGCGCAACCTTCTGGCCGCGCAGCAGACTGTGCGCGGGGTGGCGCGCGAGGTCGGGAAATGCGCGTCATGGGCGCAGCTGGGATGCGAAATCGTACCTGCCGATATTAATGATGCGTCGGCGCTCACGGCAGCGTTTCGCGGTGCGGAAGGCGCTTTCGTTTTGGTTCCACCGAACTTCGATCCGTCGCCGGACTTTCGCGAAGCGCGGGCGATTGCTGAAACGTTGCGCACGGCGCTCGACGCGGCGCGCCCGGGCGGAGTCGTTTACCTTTCGACAATCGGTGCGCAAGCGAGCCAGCCGAATCTGCTGACGCAACACACCATCATCGAACGCGTGCTTGGCGATTTACCGCTACCGACCACTTTTCTGCGGCCGGCGTGGTTCATGGAGAATTCCAGCTGGGACGTTGCGGCGGCTACCACGAGCGGCGTGATTCCGAGCTTTTTGCAGCCGCTCGATAAACCTTTCCCGATGGTCGGGACGGCCGATATCGGGCGCATCGCCGCCGAGTTGTTGCGCGAAACGTGGAGCGGGCACAGAGTCGTCGAACTCGAGGGGCCGCATCGCGTGCCCCCCAACGAAATCGCGGCGACGTTTGCTCGTCTGCTCAGCCGGCCTGTGAAAATGGAAGTTGTGCCGCGCGAGACCTGGGAGGTGCTGTTCATATCGCAGGGGATGAAAAACCCTACGCCGCGCATTCAGATGCTCGATGGCTTCAATGAAGGTTGGATCGAGTTCGAGAGCGGCGAGGCGGGCTCGCAAAAGGGAAAAGTCGAGCTGGAGACCGTGCTGCGGATGCTGATCGAACGCGCCGGCAAGTCCTGAGCGGCCGCCAGAAACGAACCGGCTCGTTAACGCCCCAAGCATCTTGGCAGCAGCAAAATTGCCGGAGACCTGAGTTTGGGTTATTCTTCGGTACCGTGCATCAGACTTTATGGCCCCCTCAGCGCACGATGGCGATTTTGTTGTTCGTGCTGTCCGTTCCGTGCCACTTAATCGCGCAATCTTCCTCTGCCCCTAGTGCCGGGAATAAATCCGACGCTACTGCCAAGAAGGATTTCTCGCGGGAACCTTATGTCTTCGAGTACGTACACGCTGCGATGCGATATGAGAACGACGGTTCCGGCACGCGCGAAGTCCGCGCACGACTTCGCGTCCAAACTCCTGCAGGTTTGAACGCTGCGGGTCAACTTATTTTCCAGTACAACGCTATTGATGAGCAGGTGGAAATACGCAGCGTGCGCGTCCTCAAGCCGGATGGCAATGTTGTGGTCGCCGGGCCTGAAACCGTGCAGGATTTGAGCGCCCCGGTGGCGCGAGAAGCGCCAATGTACACCGACGCGCGGCAAAAGCACGTCACCGTACCGGGGCTGGCGGTAGGCGATGTGGTCGAGTATGACGTTGTCACGAATGCGAAACCTCTTCTGCAAGGCCAGTTCTGGCAAATCTGGAATTTTGATCAAAGAGTGATCGCCCTTGACGAACAGCTCGATTTGAACGTGCCAGCCAACCGAACTGTAAAAATCAAAAGCCCTGAAGGGATTGAGGCTTCCGACCACGTCGAAGGAGACCGCCGGCTATACCACTGGGCGACGGCGAATTTGAAAACGCCCCCGCCGGTTGATATTTTCAAGGATTTTAAATTCGATGCGATCAAACTGCTCGGAGGCGAACGTCCGCCGGCGCCGCCTCGCGTGATGTTCTCCACTTTCCAGAGCTGGAGCGAAGTGGCTGACTGGTACGCGGAGCTGGAACGCGACCGGCGCGTCCCTACGCCCGAAATTCGCGCCAGGGCCGATGAAATCACGCACCGCCAGCAAACGGATGAGGCCAAGGCGCAAGCTCTCTACTACTGGGTGTCAGAAAATATCCGCTACGTAAGTTTGTCTTTTGGAGTCGGCCGCTATCAGCCTCATCCAGCCGCCGAAGTACTTTCAAATCGCTATGGGGATTGCAAGGACAAGGCGACGCTTCTGGAAGCCATGCTGGAAGCCGAAGGCTTGCAGGCGCACGCGGTTCTCGCGAATTCGATGGTGGACGTTGATCCGGATGTGCCCAATCCGCTGCAATTCGATCATGCCTACACCTTCGTGCAGGTTACGGGGAAGGACACCTGGCTTGATAGCACTCTAGGCGTGGGCCCTTATGGCTATCTGTCGCCGCAGTTGCGTGGCAAGGAAGCGCTGATCGTTTCCGAAAAGCACCCCGCCACTCTGCGTGAGACGCCGCAGGATTTTCCTTTCGCAGTGGAATATCGGATTGGCGTTAACGGAACGGTAGATGCAGACGGAACACTCGATTCCACGGTTGAACTTCAGACCCGAGGAGATTTGGAAGTTCTGATCCGCTTGCTCAACAACCATCTCTCGCAGGAACAGCTCGACAAGACGGCTGACAGCGTGCTCGCGAGAACCAACAAGTTTCTTTACGATTCGGTGCATTACACCGATTTCAGAGTGCTCAATACGACGGATACTTCGCAGCCGGTGAAAGCGCAGTTCCGCGTTACCGGCAAGATGATGTACGTGAATCCCAAGAGTGCGACGCAGGCGCAGCTGACGGGCACCCTTACCGCGATGCCGATTGCGCAGTGGCATCTTCTTTCCCTGCTCCCTGCGGCGGAATCGAAACTGGATTCCGATGGTAAGCTGCAGCAAGTGGCCACGAATTTGAAAGGCCCAAGGTCTTACTCCCTAAGCCTAAATCTCGCTTTCGCCACTTTTGTGGCGTCCGACCCGCCTCCGGCGAGCGAATTGCACGTCAGAGAGAAGTTCGCGGAGTACGCGGCGAGTGATTCATGGAAGGGCAACACCTTTCATGCGTCGCGGTCACTGGACTTGCGCGTAGCCACGATCGCGGCGGCGGATTCCAACGAGTATGAGGCTTTCGTGGTGAAGGTTGCCGAAGCCAACCCCGTCCCGTACGCGCCGAAAAACGATAGCGCGGCAGAGGGAGCGGCGCGCGGCTTATTGCCCAAAGCAGACACTGCGGCGCCTTCCAAACCTTCTGCACCCCCCTCGGCGTCTGCATCCGCCTCCGGGCCTGAGCCGCCAAAATCCCAGCCGACGGATTCTGCGCACGCGGGCACGACCGAGCCTATTCACGTTGCAGCGGGTGACCCTGTGTTGCACGTTCGGACAAAAGCAACATTTGACTTCTACCAACACGGGGAGGCAGAAGCGAAACGCAAGAATTGGGCCAACGCGATAGAGGCGTTCGGATCAGCAGTGAAAGCCGACCCGCAGTATCCCGATGCTTGGCGAGAACTGGGTCGCGCGCACATGTATGCGCACCAGTATCAGGAGGCAGAGACCGCATTTCGAAAGTACCTGGAGCTCGCCCCCGATGATCGTCTCGCTTATCTGAATATGGCCTGGGCGTTGCACACGGAAAAGAAATATGAGCTGGAAGAAGATCTTCTAGTGAAGCGCGTTGCCGCAGCCCCCAAAGACGGAGATACTCTGTACCGGCTGGGGACGGCTTATCTCGCGCTGCATCAGCCGGAGCAAGCTGTGCCGGTCTTGGAACGCTCCGCAGTCCAATCCCCGAAGTATGCGGCGGCCCATCTCGCGCTGGGCGAGGCATACCTGGACACACACCGGGACGATCTCGCGGTGGAAACTTTTCGCACGGTGCTTAAACTGGATGACAGCGAGAACATGTTAAACAGCGTTGCTTATGACCTCGCTGAACACCGATCAAACTTGGACGTTGCGGAAAAGTGGTCGCAACTTTCTATCGGTGTCGTTGAGAAAGAGCTAACCGAAACGTCATTGTCCAACGTGGGATCACAGACGTGGACGTCAGTCCTGAAGCTCGCTCACTATTGGGACACGATGGGCTGGATCAAATTTCAACAGAACAAAATGGATGACGCTGGAAAGTATTTCTTGGCGGCTTGGCAAATCATTGACGATCCGACCATCGCTATTCATCTTGGTCGCCTCTATGAAGCTCAAGGCCGGCAGAACGACGCGATCGAAATGTACCTGGCTGGGCTACAAGCAATTCCTCCGAACCAGACTTTAAGCGATGACGCCAAGGAAACTCGCAAAAGACTCGCGGACATGCTGGGAGGTTATTCGCAGCTAGATGACCGCTTGGCGCAGGGTCGCGACAAAAAGTCATCGGCGCGAACTGTAACCATAGCGAACGGTGCCGCTGCGCAGGGCATCGCTCAGTACACGGTGATCATCGATGCGAGTTCGAAGATTGTGGACCTCGCAGCGACGAGCCCTGATGATCCACTGGCGAGTCTAGGAGATGCAGTCCGAGCCGCTACAATGCCACAATCTTTCCCCGACGCGACACTCAAAAAATTACCGCGGCTTGGCACACTTGCCTGCGTGGCTCCCGATCAACCGTGCGTTTTCAGATTGTTGTCGGCCTATTCGGCATCGCGTTTGACTCCAGCGGAATAGTCGGCTTGCCAGAAGCTATCTGACATGAGTATTGCCGGTTGTGCTCATGAAGGAGAGGTTGAATGCAGGATCGTGCTTGTCCGGCCGCAGGCTCCGAAACCTCGTGATAGTTTCCGATTTGCCGAAGAAACTGAAATTGACCAGACAAGTCAACTCCAGCGCGTTGATCGGCGCTCAGCCGGCGGATGAAGAGAGTCAATCGGCGATATGGTTCAGCAGTTGGCCGCTGTGGCCGACGAGGTGCAAATTCCCTGGAAGATTTGATAGCCGAGAGTGGCGAACGGAACGTCTTCCGTTACTGCGCCGTTCGCAAGCAGGGAGACAGAAAAACCGTCGTCGAGAAACATGCCATTGAACGCGGTGTAGGAAAACGTTTCGCCGTTGTGCCAAATCAAGGGATGGCCCACTACCGTTCCTCTCACCCAGCCCATCGCATACTTTGAGGGTTGGCCTTGCGGATAATCCGGTACATTCGCCGGCGTCACCATTAGCGCGAAAAGCGGTGCCGGAATCACTTGGGCGTTCAGAAGCGCCGCATCCCAAGCCGCCAAGTCCTGCACATTCGACCAGAGCGCCCCGGCCGCGAAGTTGTACGAGGGATCAGCGACCACTCCGGGGCCATGCGCCGCGTTGTAAGGAGACGCAAACGCCGATGGCTCCCCGTATGCAGTACTGCTCAGCGCGACAGGCTGGAAAATGTTAGCGGCCATGAAATCTGGATACGTCGTCCCACTCGCCGCCTCGATGACCGACCCCAGGACAAAATAATTGCTGTTGCTGTAGCCGTAGGCGGTGCCGGGCGTGAACAGCAGAGTCGCTTGCGCAATCTGGCTGAGAACGGTTTGCTCGGGCACTCCGTTGATCCACGAGCTTGCCGCGGGGAAATTATGATAATCCGGCAGGCCAGAGGTTTGGTTCAGGAGCATGCGTAAGGTGATGCGTGGGTCGAATGGGTAGCTCGCGAGGTAGGTCACGACGGGGTCATCGATGTGCAGCGCTGCAGAATTTTGCAACTGCAAGACGGCTGCGGCGGTGAACTGCTTGGTTACCGATCCGATCTGAAAAACGGTCGCGGCCTGGACTGGTTCGCAAGTGCTCAGATCCGCGTAACCGTATCCTTGCGAGTAGAGCACGGTCCCGTTCTTGGCGATGGCGACGGACATGCCGACGAGTCCTTGTGCCGTCATTTCGTTTTCTACCAAGCCATCGACGATCGATCCCACGCTGGACGGGGGCGGTGCAGGAAGCAGCGGGCACGATTGCGCAGACGGTGTGCTGCCTGCGCCGCAAGCCGCAAGGCTGGATGCAACCAACAGGAGGGTTGCAAGGGTTAGAACTTTTCGCGCAAGGGGCTTAATTACAACGATGAAGGGAAAGGCGTCTCTATCCATGCGGTCCCCAGACAACCCTAGCTTCGGTGACGGGTTCTCATTTGCTTGGCACGATTGCGATGATCGGGCGGGCGGAGGTGTCAAAAGTGCGCCGCGGGCAAATCGTTGCATTCCGGATTCTCCTTGCACCACAATGAGCAATCGAACGTGCGGCCTGATTATAGGCAGCGCACGACATCATGTCTTGACGGAAGGCTCTTCGTTTCTGGCGATTTCCTGACGGTTTTATGACGACTGAGGCATCCAAGGTCTTTTTCTTCGACGACGTGAAGGTCGAGCCTCGCACCGGCGAGGTGTTCAAGGCCGGCGCGGCCGTTGCACTTGAGCCGAAGGTGTTCAAGCTCCTGGTTTTTCTCATCGCTAACAGGGACCGCCTGGTTGAAAAAGAAGAAATCCTCGACGTGGTTTGGAAAGATGTGAACGTCACCGAGAACTCTTTAGCCAGCGCGGTCGCCAAGCTGCGCCGCACTCTGGGGGACGATTCGAAGACGGGCAAGTACATTCAGACCTTGCATGCCCGCGGGTATCGCTTTGTCGCAAACGTCGAAGTAGAGAACGATTCCGCACGAGATGGAGAAGCAGCAACCGATCTGAGCAGCTCTGGACGCGAGGTCGGCATCGCGTCTCTGCGGGCAACTCAGGCGGGCACCTACGTCGGCGCGCAAGAGAAGGCGCAGCCTTTGCCAGCTTCAGGAAGGTTGCTATCGGGCAGAAGAGTGATCGTTGCAGGCATTGTTTGCGTTTTGCTGCTGGGAGCAGGTTTCTATAGGAGGTTTCGCGAGAAGCGCACGCCTCCCGGTGCTACCGACGCAATTACCTCTATCGCCGTCTTGCCCTTTCAGTCTGCTGGTTCCGGCGGCGATGACCAAATTCTCGGTTTTGAAATCGCCGATGCGCTGACTGCAAGACTCAGCAGCAGTACGCGTCTTTTGGTTCGGCCGACGTCAACGGTCCTGCATTACTCCGATTTACGCGACGACCCCGCGGCCGCGGGACGAGCGCTGAACGTGGATTACATTTTGCAAGGAACTATCCAGAGGACTTCGGGGATTGTGACGGTGCAACTGATTCGAGTGCGCGACGCGGCTTCCTTGCAGACGGTTTCGTTCAACGAGAAATTCAGCAACGTTTTCCAGGTGGAGGATTCTCTATCCGCGCAAGTTTTGCGCGCTTTGACGGTCACTCTGTACAACGAGGAAGGACGGAAACTCGGCAGGCGCTTCACGCAAAATCCCGCAGCCTATGAGGCGTTCCTTAACGCCCACTACTTCATGAATCTGGCGACCGAGGATGGCACCAATAAGGGTATTGCTTCTTTTCAGCAAGCAATTGCCATCGATCCCCACTATGCAATGGCCTATGCCGGCATGGGTGATTGTTACCTGCGGCTCTTCCGTTTCGGAATGGCACCTGCGGAGTTCGTTCCGAAGAGCAGGGCGGCGGAGACAAAAGCCATCGAACTGGACAACACCGTCGCTTACGCGCACTCTTTGCTCGGTTACATTGCCTTTCAATATGATTGGGACTTTCCCACGGCCGAACGCGAATACAAAATCGCACGAGAGTCCGACCCTGCTCTCGTGCATCAATGGTATGGGTTCTATTTGCTGGCGCTCAACCGCGTGCCGGAAGCCGACCGCGAATTCAACAAGTTTAACGATTTTCTTCCCTTCCTGGTTTCCGCCAGCGCCTTTTACGGCCAGTATTTTTATTTCCGTGCGCAGAATGGCCTGGCTGTGGACCAACTCAACAAGACTTTGGCCATGCAGCAGGACTACCCGCCCGCGCACGAGTTTCTTGGCATGGTTTACGAGCAGCAGGGGCGAACGAACGAGGCCATTACTGAAATACGGAAGGCGATCGATCTGTCCGGCGGGGAGTATGGCTTGGGCTCGCTCGGCCACGTCTATGCCAGCGTGGGGCGGCGTAACGACGCGCGAAACATGCTGCAATCCATCGCGGAGCAATCCTCGAGGAGTTACGTTTCCCCCTACCAGTCGGCGATTGTCCATGCCGGATTGGGCGACAAAGAAAAAGCGATCGACGAGCTCGAGAAGGCCTTTGCCGAACGCTCTCTCCCGCCCCCGATCCTCCGCTGCGATCCGCGCTTGAATAATCTGCGCGCGGAGCCACGCTTCCAGGATTTCGTGCGCCGCGTCGGGCTTTCTTTCTGAACCCTGCCTCGCCCGCTCCCACTAGCGGGATGAGATATGCTCGAACCGAGAATTCACTTCTCTTTTTAGCGGAGAGCTAGGCTTTGGGCTCCGCTATTTGCGTCCAGGCATCAGGCCTAGCTGCTGGAGGATTAGGACGCCGCTGTATTCGGTCCATTCTTCTTTTATTTTTCCATCTGCCAGGCGGAAGATGCTGATGCCGCGGCCGTCGGCTTTCTTGCCTGTGGCGTTCAGGCCGTTGCCTGCGCCGGTGTTGGTGCCGCGGCCTCTCCAGAGCACGGTGACGAAGTCGCCTTGCACGATTTCTTGTTCGATGGTCATTTGCAGATCGGGAAATGCGGCTCGCCAGCCGCGATCGCTGGCCTGAGATTCGTCTAGGCTGATGTCTTTGGTTGCGCCGTGATTTACGAAATCTTTTGCGTAGATTTGGGGCGCTAGTTCGAATTTTCCTTGCGAAAGGATGTCGGTGAAGACCTTGCGGACGACTTCCCTGTTCTGTTCGGCACGGTCGGGCTTGCCGAATGTCGCTGTCACTGCGAGTGCGGCTAGCGTTGCGGCTACGAAGATGCGATTCATGTTGCTCCTCCTTGTTAGGGACTGCCTATTTTTCTGGAAGCGAATCGTCTTCCCAGATGAACACTTCCTCTACATTTTTGCCGAAGGCGCGCGCGAGTTTGAAAGCGAGCGGGAGCGCGGGATCATACTTACCATTCTCAATCGCAATGATTGCTTGGCGCGAAACTCCGACAACCTCAGCCAGTTGCGCTTGCGTCCATTCCTTTTCCGCGCGGAGCACGCGCAGCCGGGTTTTCATCGGTAGTGCCTTGCGGCAATCACGTACCCGAGGCCGTAGAACACGACCATAAAAATCCAGACGATGCCGAAGTTGAGCGGATGCACGACGCGCGCCTGTTGCAAGTAGCCGTAGATGAAGACAGCGACGCCGGTTAGCAGGAACGCGATCGCGACTGCTTCCAAATGCACCTGGCGCAGGAATTCATCGAGCTGGCGAATTCTGCGTACGATCAGGGCTACAAGAATGAGATTCATTGGTATTGGCAGCAGTGCGAAGAGGATGCGGGCTCGCGGGCTGTAACCCGGCTGTCTTAAGAGCCATCCGGCTGTGATATCGAACGCGGTGCCGACAGCGAGCGCCGCCCAGAAAGTGAGGGCGGCATGACTGGAGGTCCGTGCGGTGATTGTTGTAGGTCTCTCTGGCATGACTAAAAGTAATGTATAGATAACAATTTGTCAAGTACAAAGTGCAACTTGAGAGAATATTGTGGTTTCAAGGCGCGGGCGAGTGCCGGGTGCTCGCGAACCCCTCTTAACTGCTTACAGGTTAGCGACATACAGCATAGCCGCGCTGGACTCGGGCGAGGCAAGCCTCGTCTGGATCGACCGCGATGGGTCTTACGTCCTTACGAAAGCGGCGGCAAGCCGCCGCACTCCAAAATGGGTTGAGCGAAACTATTCGTTATGCGAAGGGGGCTGGGTCTGCGGACTGAGGGCGAAATGCTTTTCTTGCACGGCTCGCGGCAGGTTCGTATACTGGCCGACGCTGTCTGGACGCTGGGCGCGCAGGCAGACTGTGGCGCGTCGACGCGAGAGGCGCGGGCGCGGATCGTAATCGTCAATCATACATAATCCATTCGCTTCGCATGTAGCATGGCGAACTGTTGCGCAATTTTTGGAGGAATTCATGTCTGCGGTTACATCCGATGAATTGAATGTGTACAAGTCCGCGGAAGCGCGGTTTGAAATTGCGGCGCAGAAGCTGAGTCTGGAAGAGGGCATTTACAGCTACCTGAAATACCCCAGCAAGGAAATCACGGTTTACATTCCGATCGCGCGTGACAGCGGGAAGGTGGAGGTTTTCACCGGGTACCGGGTGCTGCATTCTTCGATTCGCGGCCCAGGCAAGGGCGGGATTCGTTTTGCACCGGACGTTTCGATAGATGAAGTGCGCGCGTTGGCTGCGTGGATGACATGGAAATGCGCGGTGGTGAATATTCCGTTTGGCGGAGCAAAGGGCGGGGTGATTTGCGATCCCACGAAGCTTTCGAAGACGGAGCTGGAGCGCATCACGCGGCGTTACACGGCGGAATTGAGCGAATGGTTCGGTCCGGAGCGCGATGTGCCGGCGCCGGACATCGGCACGAACGAGCAAACCATGGCCTGGGTGATGGACACGTATTCGATGCATGTGCGCCAGGCTACTACCGCGGTGGTGACGGGCAAGCCGCTCGAGCTGGGCGGGTCGCAAGGCCGAAAAGAAGCGACCGGGCGCGGGTTGATGATGTGCTGCAACAACGCGTTGAAGAAGTTGGGCATGAAGCGCGAAGGTTGCCGCGTGATTATTCAGGGATTTGGAAACGTCGGCTCGCAGGCGGCGATTCTGATGCACGAGGCAGGGTACAAGATTATCGGCGTCGCGGATATTCACGGCGGGCTATACAACGACAAGGGGTTCGACGTCCCGAAGCTCATCGACTGGGTGTACGGGCAGAGGAAACCGCTGCCCGAATTTCCGGGCGGCGGCGACAAACAGACCGCCCAAGAAGTGCTTTTCCATCCCACGGACATTCTGGTACCTGCCGCGACCGAGAATCAGATTACGTCTGGCAATGCGAACCGCGTGGAATGCAAGATTCTTTGCGAGGGCGCGAATGGGCCGACCACTTCGCACGCGGACAAAATCATCGAGAGTAAGGGCATTTTTATCATTCCCGATATCCTGGGCAACGCCGGGGGGGTGACGGTCAGCTATTTTGAATGGGTGCAGGACCGTCAGGGGTTCTTCTGGCGGGAAAGTGAAGTGAATGAAAGATTGCAAGATGTGATGGACCAAAGCTTCGAACAGGTGGTAAGGTACGCCGAAACGCATGGGGTGAACAACCGGATCGCGGCATACATCGTCGCGATTGACCGGGTAGCCCGAGCGTTGAAGCTACGCGGCATTTACGCGTAGCGAGGCCACGAGGCTAGGTCGTTAGCGGCCCGGAGTTCGTCGAGGAGGAAACGTGTTTCCTGAATCGATTTTGCCCGGAGCACTGAAGAGCGAAGACGAGCATCGGCGCGATATGTGCGCCGTGGGGCGCTGGATTTACGATCGCGGGTACGTGGCGTCGATGGATGGCAATTTATCGGTACGGCTGGATCCTCGGCATATCCTCACTTCTCCCACGGGAATTTGCAAAGGCATGATGATGCCGGAAGATATGGTCATCACCGACCTGGATGGTAGGAAGGTTTCCGGGCGGCGCAATCCGTCGTCTGAATTGCCCATGCATTTGATGATTTATCAGCACCGCACGGACGTGAACGCGGTGTGCCATGCGCATCCTCCGGCCGCTACCGGTTACGCGGCTGCGGGAGTGCCCCTGAATAAAGCGCTGCTGTGCGAATTGATTCTTTCGTTGGGTTGCGTACCGGTGGCGCCTTATGGGACGCCGGGAACTCCGGAACTGGCGGACAGCATTGCGCCGTTTGTGGATGGTTACGACGCGATCTTGCTGGCGAATCACGGAGTGGTGAGTTATGGGCAGGATTTGATGACGGCTTTTTTCCGCATGGAAACGACCGAGCATTTCGCGCGCGTGGCATTGGTGACGGAGATGCTGGGGAAGCAGGTGCTGCTTTCCAGTGGCGATGTGCAGAAATTGGTGGCGGCGCGGGCGCGCTATGGTTTGCAGACGGCGCCTAATGCGGGGCCGGAATTTCCGGTTACGTCGGAAAATGCGGCGAATACTGAGCGGATTACTTTGACGCGGCGCGAGCTTGAGGCTTTGGTGGAAGAGGCTGTGAAGAACGATCGCGCGCGACAGTAGCGCGAATATTTAGTCGCAATCGAACAGATTGGCTTCAGGGGCTAGAGCCCCTGCTCTCGGCAGAGTTTGACGGCGGGGCTGAAGCCCCGCCCTTCCAGGTCGACTTTCTAAGGTTTCCTTCCGGAGGTTTCGCGCGGCCGCAGTCTATTGCACGCGCTCGTGCGAGTAGCCTGCGGCGTCCAGTGCTGCTTTCAGTTCTGCTATATGTTCTGGGCCGCGGGTTTCCATTGTTATGTCAATCGCTGTGTCCCCCAAAACTACGCCGTAGTAAGAACGATTGAAGCTGGTTTCCACGATATTCACTTTGTGTTCGGCGATTACTGTGGAGAGGCGCACTAGCGCGCCGGGATGATCGGGGAGATGGATGCGCAGGCGGACGAGGCGGCCGTCTTTCACCAGGCCGCGTTCGATGATGCGCGCTAGCAGGGTGACGTCAATATTTCCCGCGGAAATCAGTACGCCAACTTTTTTGCCGGCTAGCGCGGTTTTGCGATTGAGGACGGCGGCGGCTGCTACGGCTCCTGCTCCTTCGGTTAGCGTTTTTTCCTTTTCCAGCAGCAGCAGGATGGCATTGGCGATTTCTTCTTCATCGACTGTGACGATCTCGTCCACGTATTTGCGGACCAGCGGCAGTGTGAGCACTCCGGCGGAGCGGACGGCGATGCCGTCGGCGATGGTTTTTTCGGCGGGCAGCGTTACGATCGACTCTTGTTCGACAGCTGCTTTCATGGACGGCAGCTTCGAGGTTTGCACGCCGATTACTTTGATCTTGGGATTCATCTCCTTTACGGCGCAGGCGACGCCGGCGATCAGTCCGCCGCCACCGATAGGAATTACCACCGCGTGCAAGTCGGGCACTTGCTCGAGCATTTCGATGCCGAGGGTGCCTTGGCCGGAGATTACCGCTTCATCGTCGAAGGGATGAATGAACGTTAGAGATTGTTCGGCGCAGAGACGCAAAGCTTCCTGGCAGGCTTCATCGTAATTCGCGCCGAACAGGATTACTTCGGCGCCGTGACCGCGCGTGGCGGAAACTTTCACCAGGGGCGTGGTGAGCGGCATCACGATTTGCGAGGCGATGCCACGTTTCGTGGCGTGATAAGCGACGGCTTGCGCGTGATTGCCCGCCGAGGCGGCGATCACGCCACTACGGCGTTCGTCGGGGGTGAGCAGGAGAATTTTATTTAGCGCGCCGCGTTCTTTGAACGAGCCGGTCATCTGCAGATTTTCCAGTTTCAGAAAGAGAGAGTTTCCAGTGAGCTGCGAAAAAGTTTCGGAGCGCATGAAGGGGGAAACGTAGATCGAATTGCGGATGCGCTTGGCCGCTTGCTGAATTGTTTTCAGCGTGACCGTGCTGCCGGCGGGCCTTTTGGTTTGCGTGGCGCTGGGATTCATTTTATGCCCCCTAAAAAACGTAAAGGCCGTTGCCCTCTGAGGGTAACGGCCTGTGGCGCGTGAAACTGCAAGCTGGGCGCCGGCCGTTATCCGCTCCTAATAATAGGAATAATTCGCGCGATGGCTGCCGCGGGCATGAAAGGCGCATGGTTCCGGTGAAATGCCGGATAGGTGAGCGGCAGCATCGCGAGCGCGCGTGCGACCGGCTGTTCGCAGGACGTCGAAGGCCGAAGCTGGAGATGAAAGTTCATTGGCAGAACTACGGATATCATGGCTGCTGCGAGCGTGGCAAACGAAAACTTCAGTGAACGACTCAATCCAGCATCAAATTGCGGATTACCTGGCGGCGCGCGTGGTGCGGCAACGTGAGGTCAGAAACAAAAACCGGCGGGCAACGATCCCGCGTCACGGGACCGCTTCCCGCCGGCTGGTTGCGGTGAACCGCTACTCCGCGATCGTTACGAATCGGGTTTTGCCTCCGAAGTGGATTTCGGTGATTTTATTGTTTTCGCTGACGAACGCCGAATACTTCGCCTTGCCGGTTTCGTCCTTCCACTGCACAGGCGCTTCGGCGACGACTTTTCCATTCATCGAAATTCGCACGTGAGTTTCATCGGCCGACACCGCGTAATCTCCCGGCTTCAGTTGCTTGCCGGCGAAGGTGGCCGAATTCAACAGGCTCATGGTGGCGGTGACGCCTGCCTTGGTGTCTTTCGCTGGAGTCGTTTGAGCGACGATCGCCACCAGCATTACCAGCGCTGCGAACACTGTCACAACTCGATTCATTGAACGCGACATATTTTGTTCCTCCCAGAAATGTGTTTGCCCCTCGCACGTGCTTAGACGCGGAGGTGAGCGCAGTGAAAGCAAAATGCAAAATGATTTTGAAAAAAATCACAGAAGAGAAATATTACGAAGAGAAAAACCGGAAGCGGACAGTGTTCGTGCGAAAACGGACAGTGTGCGCGGGGCGCGGATGCACAAACGAATGCGCGCATCCGAATATTAGTACGCAGCTGCGTGTCAAAATGTTTCACCCCAGACCGTGCAATTTGGCTGCTGCCGCGTTGACACACTTGCGTCCCTAATCAATAATCGCTGGACATGATTGGATCGCTCCGCGGCAAGCTGATTGACAAACGCCCCAACCTGATACTGCTGGACGTCGGCGGAGTGGGATATCAGGTGATCATTCCGCTTTCCACGTTTACCAGCCTGGGCGCGATGCACGCGGAAACTACCCTGCTGATTCATACGCACGTGCGCGAAGACCAGTTGGCGCTGTACGGTTTTTATACGGCGCGTGAAAAGCAGTGTTTCGAATTACTGATTTCCGCTTCGGGCGTGGGGCCTTCGCTCGCGTTGAAAATACTTTCGGGCATGAGCCTGGACGAACTGGTTCCGGCGATTCGCAAGGGCGATCTGGCGCAACTGGTGCGCATTCCCGGCGTGGGACGCAAGACGGCCGAGCGCATGGTGGTGGAATTGCGCGATAAACTTGCGGCGGTGGACGTGCCGGAAGCGGGAAAGCCGGCGACGCGTTCGCAGCTGGAATCGGATGTGGCGTCGGCATTAGTGAATCTCGGGTACGATGAGAGAGAAGTGGAGAAGGCCATCGCGCAATCGCGGACGACAGTGGGAAATGATTTTGAGACTTTGCTGCGCGCTTCGTTGCAGGTGCTGGGCGGCGCGGTGATGAAGAAAGCGCAGCGAGCGGGGCAGGGCGCCCAAGGCGAATGATGAAGAGTGAACGCGATGGTGCTGCCGCGGCGGCTGCGGCTCGTGAACGCGCAGCGTCGTCGTCGGGCGGCGGAAAAAATCAGCTGGCGGGGAAGATGACGGACGGTCGAGAACGAATTATTTCCGGAAAAGCGTTCGATGAAGACGCGCGCGTGGAGGCGAGCATTCGCCCAAAGCAGCTCTCGGATTACATCGGGCAGAATCGCGTAAAGGAAAATCTGCAGATTGCGGTGGAAGCGGCGCGTTCGCGAGGAGAAGCGCTGGATCACGTTTTATTGTACGGGCCGCCGGGACTGGGAAAGACGACGCTCGCGCAGATTCTGGCGAACGAGATGGGTTCGGCGATCAAGGTGAGCTCGGGTCCGCTGCTGGAGAAGAAAGGCGACCTAACCGCGGTGCTGACGTCGCTGGAAGCGCAGGATTTTTTCTTTCTGGATGAAATTCACCGGCTGCAGCCGTCGCTGGAGGAAATTTTGTATCCGGCGATGGAGGATTTTCGGGTCGATTTGATTATCGGGCAGGGGCCTGGGGCGCGCGTGCATCCGTATCAATTGAATCAGTTCACGCTGATTGGCGCGACGACACGTGCGGGGCTGATCATGGCGCCGCTGCGGTCGCGATTTGGGATTGTGCACCGGCTGGAATTTTATTCGCCGGAGGATTTGCTGCTGATCGTGCAGCGGTCAGCGAGGATTTTGGGAATTACGATGGACGAATCCGGCGCGGCGGAAATTGCTCGGCGCAGCCGCGGCACGCCGCGTGTGGCGAACCGCTTGTTACGCCGCGTGCGCGACTTTGCCGAGGTGCGCGCAAAGGGGCACATAGATATTGGCGTGGCGCGCGATGCGCTGGCGATGCTGGGTGTGGACGATCACGGCCTGGACGAGGTGGACCGCAACTTGCTGCTGACGATCATTCAGAAGTATTCGGGTGGGCCGGTGGGGCTGAGCACGATTGCTGCGTCGTTAAGCGAAGAAGAGGATGCGATCGAGGAAATCTACGAGCCTTATCTGATGCAGCTGGGCTTGCTGGACCGCACGCAGCGCGGGCGCGTGGCTACGGCGCTGGCTTACAAACATTTCGGATTAGCTGAGCCTCGGCGGCAGCCTGGACTCTTTAGCTAGGGCCCAATGTTCCTGGTTAATCCCTGAAATCGCACGACACAGTTCTTTCTCTGCGTACTCGGTGCCTCTGCGGTGAAACGTGTTCAGTTCGGGCTAGAATGCTCGCACGCCTATGAAGGGCATCTTCCTATCACTCGGATCGAACGTTGGGGAGCGCGCGGGGAATATTGCGCGCGCGATTGCGTTGCTGCCGGAGCGTGGTGTGCGCGTGGTGAAGAGTTCTTCGTTGTACGAGACGGAGCCTGTGGAGTATTTGGCGCAGGGGTGGTTTTTGAATTGTGTGGTGGAGGTGGAGACGGAAATGGCGCCTGGGGAAATGATGCGGGTGCTGCTTGATATTGAGCGGTCTATGGGGCGGGAGCGGGTGGCGCCTAAGGGGCCACGGATCATTGATATGGATATTTTGTTGTTCGGGTCGCGCGTGGTGCGCGAGGCGGAGTTGGAGATTCCGCATCCGCGGATGGGGGAGCGGAGATTTGTGCTGGTGCCTTTGGCGGAGATTGCGGCTAGCGTGGTGCATCCGGTGTTGAAGAAGACTGTCGCGGAGTTGCTGGCGGAGACAAGAGATCGCAGCGAGGTGCGATTGATTTCATAGTATGCGGCAAGGGCGGGTCTGAGACCCGCCCCTACATCTCTAGTTCATACTTCCAAGAATTTACGTTCAATGAACGCCGCGACGTCTTAATTGGTGCGCAGAACTTTCAGCCAGTGTAGCGTTAGGGGAGGCTTAGGCTCTAGCGCTTCCAGTTGGATTTCGGTTTGGCGGCCTTGGCTGCGCTCTTGCCAGCGATAGACGCCGGGCTCGGTTTCTTCGCGGACGTGGCCGGCGGCGGGGCGCAGGAAATCGCGGGCGTCGTCGAAGGAGACTTTTTCGCGAGCGGCCGGGCGCGTGAGCGCTTCCACCGCGTAACTGCGCAGCAGCTTCGACCAGTAGGCGTCGAAAAGTTGCGAGGATGCGAAGATGTCGCTCCAGGCGACTTCGCCGCCGAAGGCGACGATCACGCCGACGACATGTTCGCCTTTCAGGCCGGACGTCGCGCGATTGAAACGCCGCTCGACTTCCAGCGCGAAATTTTCGACGGAAGGCCCGATCTCTGACCTCTGATAAATGTCACGGTAGGCTTGGGTGGGCGCGGCCGAAGCCACCACAGTGGAAAGCTGCCGTGAGGTAATTGCCGGGGCGGTTACTTCCAGGTTGGACGACATTTGCGATTGCGCCTGGACGCGTGCGGCCTCTCCTGCTGACGTCGCTCCTCCCACTCCTCCTCCCGATCCTACGGCATCACCGCGAACCGCGGCCCAGACTTTGCCCTGGTCCTGGTCAACGGCGGCTTGTTCGCGCACGGTGGGATGAACCATCATTTTCGCCGCGGCGAAGGTGTCGCCGGCGCCGGTCCAGCGGCTGTGCTCGACGCAGAAGACATCGAGGGGCAACGGCTTCGCGCCGACTGGAATAATGCGGTCCTTGCCGATGATGCGATCTTGCTTGCCGCCGGAGACTACTTCGCCGGCGAGGAGCAGCAACGGTTTCTTGCCGCGATTTACCAGGACGAGCTGGTTTACTTGCGGGCCGCTGGAAATCAGCGGCGTGGTTTCGACGCCATTGCGTGAACGGCGCATGTAGTCGCCTTGTTCGGCGACGATTGCGTCCCCAGAAGCGAGCGCCGCATCGAGGGTTTCGAACTCGGCGGTGTTTGCATCTTGCGAGGACAGCACCGGGAAGACCGTTAACGTTTCGTAGGTGACGGGTTCACCGATGCGCCAACCGGAAGCGGAATCGGGACCGGATGCAAGCGCAGGTTCGGCTAACACGTGCGGCGAAGAGTTAAAATTCCAGAGAATCACGGCGAACAGGGTAGCGAGAATTACCAATCCGGGAATCCAGATGAGTTTGTGGCTGGGATGCATGGCGTTCTCCTTCGTGGCTTGCGCGGTATAAGCTTCGCGCGCGAGCTTTCAGAGTGAGAACGAGCCGAGGGTGATTCCTTGCAGGATTTCTGCGGGGCGGTGCTGTGGATTCGGCACCGGTAATGCGTATTCTTACGGGCGGGTTTGCCGGATTCGGGCAGGTGTCGCGGAAACTACAGATGTTCGCGGTCTTTGAGTTCTTTTTCGCGCTTCTTGCGGTCTTCTTCTTCGGTGCGTTCCCATTCGAGCAGCTCTTCTTCGGACATCTGGTAGTCGTCGCGGGAGGCGAACATGGAGCTGCGCTTGCCGCGTTGGGCAGAGCGGAGGCCGCGGCGCTTTCTGTTCGTGGGCGAGAAGTCGCTCATGCTGCGAATGGGGTCTGCGAGCGCGCCCGCTTCCACGAGCAGTTCGCCAACTTTTTCAAGGAAATCGTGCAGATGGTAGGGCTTGAGCAGGTACGGTAGGCCTTCCTTTTCGAGGATGGGTTGCACCGCGCGAGCTGCGAGTAACGGCACGAGGAAGAGAACACGTATGCGTTTGGGGCGGGTGGCGTCAAGCTCGGCGCCCTCCGGTGCGTCGGCATCGCCTTGAGCCAGGTCTTTGAGGATGTTGAAGAGCGGGCCGCGCACGTCGGTCATCGCCACGTTGACGATTACCAGGCTCCACTGGCCGCTGGCGAGCTCGAGCATCGCCGCCGAAGCGAGCGGGACGATGCGCACGCGCCAACCCTCTGAATCGAGGACGTTTTTTAGCGCGCGCTGGCTGACGATATCGTCGTCAATGATGAGAATGCCGACTTCTGCCAAAGCTGTTCCCGCCAGGGATATAGGGGTTCTCCACGAGTATATCGGCCGGGGGCGGCGCGGGCATCTGGCCGAAGGCAGGGTTTCCAGGGCGAAGCCTGCCCGGCCGTACAGGCGAAAATAAAGCGAATGAAAGTGCTTGACATGGCGAACAAAAGGCGAATATATTGTCGGACGTGCGGCGAGGCAATCAATGGCCACTTTTCCCATTCTTCGTGCGACACCAGCGACGCCCCAACGTCCTCGGAAGCGTGCGAAGCAGACCAGTCTCACACTATTCCCCACAGCCGCTCGCCACGGCGCCAGTGAGTCACCGTGCGCGGCTTCCGCGCCCCCTCCGGCACCAAGCCGGAGAACGAAGCCCGCTACGGAACTGGTCGGCATTGCACGCCTCGCCGCTTCCTCCCCCTGCGCAGATGCCAAGCGCGGGACGGAGTATTTCCTGCTGCCTGTTCGCTCAATTCTGAATCATTGCGATTCGGAGCGGGTGCCCTTCCGCTGGACCGTGAATCCCTATCGTGGCTGTGAATTTGGGTGCCACTACTGTTACGCGCGTTATACCCATGAATATATGGAGCTGGACGGGAATGAATTCGAATCGAAAATTTACGTAAAGCAGGATGCCGGGCCTTTGGCCGGGCGCGATTTGGCGAACGAGAAAATTTGGGGCGAGCACATCGCGATTGGGACTGCTACCGATCCTTATCAGCCCGCAGAGCGCGAGTACGGAGCGACGCGGGCGGTTCTGGAGCAGATGGCGGAGCGCGAAGGGCTGAGCGTTTCGATCACTACGAAATCGAATCAGGTGCTGCGGGATATTGATCTGCTCAAGCGCATCGCGGAGCGTTCGACGCTTTCTGTGAACCTGAGCATTACGACGCTGCGAACGCGTTTGGCGCGACTGCTGGAACCGCGCGCGCCACGGCCGGATTTGCGCCTGGAAGCGGTTCGCGCGTTGCGCGAGGCTGGGATTGCGGCGGGAGTATTGGCGATGCCGATTGTGCCGGGAATTACAGATCGCGCTGAGGATTTGGACGCTTTGGCGCGCGGGGCGCGCGACTCCCAGGCCCAATGGTTCGCGGGGAATGTGCTGTTTCTGATGCCCGCGTCGCTGAAACATTTTCTGCCTTTTCTCGATGCGAAATTTCCGAAGCTTTCGCGGCAGTATCGCGCCTGGTATGGGCAACACGGGAACGCTCCGGATGGTTATCGCAAGGAGATGACGGCGCGCGTGGAGCATTTGCGGCAGAAATATGGTTTGGGTTCGCGTCCCGATCGCGGCGCGAACCATTCGTGGAAATCGCCGCAGTTGCAGCTGGGACTCAACCAGGGAGGAGAATCATGCCCCGCATAAGATCCACAGCAAGACCGGGGAATCTAAGCCGCCGGAAATCCGCTTCGGGGCCGGATACGACCGCGGCCACACTGCTCGCACCGGCCGAGACAAGACCGGTGCGAGGGATGAAGTTGAAGCACGTTTCCACGATCACGATGCTTCTGGCATTCCTATGCTTGTTCGCCTATCTTGCCGGGCGCGTGGATGTGTCGGCCGCGACGTCTACGGCTGGATATATGCAGAGCGCTACGAAGGAGCACACGATGTTCTTGGGATTGCGCACGGCGAAGTACGAAGTGGCGGATATCGCCAAAGCCAAGGAATGGTACGGCAAAGTTCTGGGGATCCAGCCTTACTTCGACGAGCCGGCATTTTACGTCGGATACAATGTGGGAGGGTTTGAGCTCGGGTTGGTGCCGGCGGCGAAAGCGGAATCGAAACGCGCCGCTGCGGGCGTGGCATATTGGGGCGTCGAAGACGCGCATGCGGCTTACCAGCGGCTCATTGAGTTGGGCGCGACGCCGGTGGAGAAGGTGCAGGACGTGGGCGGCGGAATTCTCGTCGGCGAAGTGCGCGACCCGTTCGGCAACGTGCTGGGCGTCATCTACAATCCCCACTTCAAACCGAGCGAAACGAAGTAGCGCGGATTGCGAAAATTATCCCGGATGGTGCCGCAGAGCGCGCGGCGCGGAATCAGTGCGCAGCGGCACTTTGGCGCAACAGGACAACGTCGCTGTCGTTGTGGGTTCGCAGCAGGCCGAGGGTTTTGTTGTCAGGGGACCAGTGGAAGTCCTCGATGCGGTCGGGTTCGAATTCGGTGACGCGATGGCCCGGTGAGCCGTCCAGCGGGGAAACCCACAGTGCGTACAGGCCATTTTCTCTGATCGGGTAGCCGATGGTCTTGCCGTCGGAGGAGTATCGGATCTCACCACCCGCACGCGGATCGCGTTCGATCACTTTTACGGGCTGCAGGGTTTCGAAATCCAGGATTTTTATGATGATGGCGCCGCCGGTAGTGGGCTGCGTCTGAAACGCAATGTTCTTTCCGTCGGGCGAGATGTTGACACAGCCGCAGGTGAGCAGCGCTTCGGAAATCTGGGTGGAGGGCCCGCCGTCCACTGAAACCTTTTTCGCTAAGAATTTTCCAGAGTCAAAGCCTGCATAGACGAGCCATTTGCCATCGGGGGAACACATGGCTGGCTCGTCGTCCGTCCCGGTGGTGATCTGCTTCAGATTGCCGCCGGTCGAATCCGCGCGCCAGATATTTATGGAATTGCCGCCGCCGCGAGAAGCGGAAGCGAAAATCACGTAGCGGCCGTGATCGCAGGAGATCGGCCCGAAGGACGGGTAATCGTCGTGAAGCACAGGGGCGCGATTGCTGCCGTCGGCGTTCATCTGAAAGATACCATTTTCCTGCTCCGCGAGAATTTTTCCGTCGGGCGTCCAGCCAAACCAACTGGTGGGCGGACGAGTGCTGATGGTAACCGGCTTTCCTGCGCCGCCGGCTTCATAGGGAGCTGTTTGCAGCGTTCCGACGAATTGCGACTGCACTGCGGCGATGGTCTTGCCGTCAGCGGCGAGGCTGACGTTCGGATAAGAATTCGTATCGTTGGTGATGGGTCGGTACACGCCCTGCGGGTAGGAAAACACGCCTAGCTGGGCGCGATTGAAATTCGATTCGCGACCGCTGGCGACGACGAGAATGCCACTTTGATCGGGCAGCCAGACGGGCGAATCCAGGATCATGTCGGTTTTCTTGAACGTCTGTTTCTCGCCGCTGGAGGCATCAAAAAGATCTAGGGCGGCCATGCCGGCTTGGTCCGCGGTCAATTCCGTCGCCGCGATTCGTTTGCCGTCCGGAGACCATGCCGGCGAGCGCAGCCGGGTGTTCTGCTTGGACAAAAGTTTCTCGCCGGAGCCGTCGGCATTCGCGACGATCAGGTCACCCTCGCCTTCGTTGCGCTTGAAGCGGATGAACACGATGTGGGAGCGGTCGGGCGAAAAGCTAATGCCGCTGCCGATATCGTGGACGATGCGTTCTGGATTCCCGCCCAGGACCGGGGCGCGATACAGGCTGTAGACGTTCTTTTCGGCCTTTTCGTCCTTCGTGAAATAGATCGAATTCCCGTCCGGCGAAAAACTTAGGCTGCGGTATTGATCGTCGGAAGGCGGAACGATCTGGGTATTGCTCTTGGTCGGAACATTGCGCAGCCACAGACTGCGCTGGCCGCCGTCGCGTTGCACGTTGAGGATGTAATTGGCGTCCGGTGAGAGCGCCGCGAGAGAAGCTTTGCCGGTCTCGGTGATGGGCGTGACCGTGAAGTGTTCGAAGGCCAAAGCATTCTTGCGCGAAAGCAGAGAATAGACACCGAAGGCTGCCGCAGCTAGCAGAACGAGGAGGACGAGCGAGCCCAGGATGGCGCCTATTTTGTGCTCACCCGCCACTTGCAGGGCGGCGGAGCTGGATTTGGCGGAGACGGACGGCGTGGACGCGGATGAGGGAAGCGTCGGCGCAGGCGCGGAGCCTGAAAGCGGGACGACCGCGGTGCCGGACAGTTGTGAACTGCCGCTGGCCGCAAGGCGTCCGGAGGAATCGGTTTCACGGCGGAGGCGTTTTAGGTCCGCGCGGATTTCCGCGGCGACCTGATAGCGCATCTCGCGATCTTTCTCCAGAAGCTTTTGCAGGATTTCTTCGAGCTTCGGTGGGATGTCCGGATTCAGGCGCAGCGCGGGAGGCGGCACGCGATTCAGGATGGCTTCGAAGATCACGCCGGTGGTTTCGCCGCGGAAGGGCAGGACGCCGGTGGTCATTTCATAGAGAACGGTGCCAAAAGAAAACAGATCGCTGCGCGCGTCGAGTTCCTTGCCGCGGACTTGTTCGGGCGACATATAGGCGACGGTGCCGACGGCGGTTCCGGGGCTGGTAAACATTTCGCCCGAGTCGAGTGTGGCATGGCTCATAGTGCCCATGGTCTCGCCGACGCGCGCGGTGCCGGTGTGTGCGGGAATTAATTTCGCCAAGCCAAAATCGAGAATTTTTGCATGGCCGCGGCGGGTGACGAAAAGGTTGGCGGGCTTGATGTCGCGATGAATGATGCCTTGGGCGTGCGCGGCGTCAAGGGCATCGGCAATTTCTATGGCGATGTCGAGCAGGCGGTCGAGTTCGAGCGGGCGGCCGTTGATCAGGTGCTTTAGAGTCGAGCCGTCCAGAAATTCCATGGCGATGAAGGCTTTGCCGTTTTCTTCGCCGATATCGTGGATGGTGCAAATGTTGGGATGATTTAGCGCGGACGCTGCTTGCGCTTCGCGTTCGAAGCGCCCGAGGGCCTGCTGGTCGCTCGCAACTTCGTCGGGCAGAAATTTCAGCGCGACAAAGCGCTTTAAGCGCGTGTCTTCGGCTTTGTAAACGACGCCCATGCCTCCGCCGCCCAGATTTTCGACGATGCGGTAGTGGGAAATGGTAAGGCCAATCAGGGAGGGGCTGTAAGTCATGAAGCCGAGATTCTAGATGGCAGGTCAATGCAAGTCAACGACACCGGGAAAGATCAGCCAGAAAGCGGCACCCCTGGGTGATTGTTGTGCGATTTTGCCGCCAGTTTCGAACTACGTGGCAGAAAGGAAGCGAAGGATTTCGCGCATCACTCGGTCTGCTTGATCGGTTTGGAAAAGATATTGAGCATGCGCCGAGCCATCCAGAATGATGAGTTCCTTTGGTTCTGGAGCTTTTTCGTACTGCTGCTGAATCCGGGGAAGGCGTGGTTCATCGCCGCTGGAATCCTCGCGTGCAACGATGAACAATGGGGCCGACTTGAGCTTCTCGGCGGGGCCATCGGGCGCGCCGCCAAGTAATACCAGACGATCGATCTCACCTGGCCGCGAAGCGATTGACGCATCGCCAGCGGCACCTGCTCCCATGCTGCCGCCGACTACCGATACGCTCTTCGCGCCTGTTTGGCGCAGCTAGCGGACAGCGGCGAGCACATCCAATTCGAGTGGCGCACTTAGTGGATCGGAATCGCCTGGACCTGGGAACTTACCGTAGCCGCGGAAATCGAGTGCCAGCACGCGAAATCCTGCGGACGCGAGTGTGAGAGCCTGTTTGTTCCAGCTCTCCTTCTTGAAACGGCCGCCATGCGCGAGCACGATTGCCCTGTCGCCTTTTCCGCAATTGTCGGCGTAGATCACACCGCCGTCCTGAGTTGGAAAGGAAATGATTTTTTGCGCGGCGGCGGTGCCCGCGAGCAACATCGCGAAGGTGACACCAATGAGGGTGCGCACGCGGGAAATGTACCACCGCTGAAGAGAATTTCGATCCGGCGGGTTGCAATGGGCAGGTTTCGCGGAATGAGGGATGAATGGCGCTGGCGATTCCGGCACGTTGACGATCAAGAGCAGCGCCGCAACGGATCGTGGTTCTCCGAACTACGCTAAACGGTGACGCCGTGCAGGGCTTGATGCTTTTCGAGAGCTTCGATGTTCTGCAGGATTGTGTCGATTACGAATTCATCGCCGAATTGTGAATTGATCATGATGTTGTAGAGCGGGCGATGCGGCCATTGCTTGCCGAAATAGTGGCGGATGAATTCAGCGCGGTCGCGATCCACTTCGGCGACGAGTTGCTGCGCTTCTTTTTCCGTCTTGCCGATGGATTTGATGCGGCGGATTTTTTCTTCGTCGGAAGCGTAGACGAAAACGTGGAACGCATCGGGGCGATTGCGCAGGAAGTAAGGTGCGCCGCGGCCGACGATGACGCAATTGCCGCGTGAGGCGACGTCGTCAATGACTTTGTGCAGCATTTCGACCATGCAGTCGGTGTCGAATACCTGGGAACCGCCAATTCCGAGCGCGCGTTCGTAGCTGCCGCGCGCGTAAACCTTGAAGAGGCGATACAGGAAGGGATCGACGCGCTCGTCGCAGCGCTGCGCTTCGCGCTGGTCCACATTGGCGGCGCGGGCGATTTCGGCGGTGATTTCCTCGTCCCAGAGCTTCCAGCCGAGACGTTCGGCAAGGGATTTGGCGATGAGCGTGCCGCCGCTGCCGTATTCGCGTTCGAGGGTGATGATTCGTACAGACATTGCGAGCGCCAGAGGGAGCCTACAAAGGATTTGATCAGTATGCAACTGTTGCGAAGAAGAATGGTTTAAGAGGCCAAAGCCCCTTAGTTTTAAGCGGCTGACGGCGGGGCTGAAGTCCCGCCCTTCCGGGTTTCAAGCCGCGCTCGTTCGGGCCTTAAGCCGCGCCTTGCAGGGTTCCCATTCATGCAGCGACGGCTAGTGCGCCGCGATCGGGCCGCCGGGTTTTACTTTCTTCATGAGGAAGACGAAGGGAATCATCACCGCGACGCAGACGCCGAGAATCCAGAAGTTGTCAATGTAGGCGAGCATGGTGGCTTGGCGATCCAAGTTGAAGGCGATAATTCCGTAGGCTTGGCGAGCAGCTTCGGAAGGACTCGAGCCGTGGGTGATGAGCATGTGCGTGGTGTTTGAAAGCGCGGCCTGGAATTGCGGGTTTCCCGGATTCAGGCGGGCGGTGAGATTGGCTTGATGCACTTGCGTGCGCCGGGCGAGCATGGTGGTGACGAAGGAAATTCCGACGCTGCCGCCGATATTGCGCGCGAGGTTGATGAGGCCTGAGGCTGCGTTATTTTTTCCGGGCGGCAGAAATGCGTAAGCCGCTGTATTGATGGGCACAAAAAGAAATGCGAGGCCCATGGCTTGGAATACGCGCGCCGTGGCGACCGTGCGGAAATCGATTGAAGTGTCGAAGTTCGTCATGTGAAACAGAGAAAATGAAACCATGGCGAGGCCAAATAAAAGCAGACGGCGCGCATCCGTATGGCCGAGCAAATAGCCGACGAATGGCATGCACAAAATAATCGCGATTCCCCCGGGCATCAAGGCGAGGCCCGCCCTTTGCGCCGTGTAACCCAATAACTCCTGCGAAAACTGCGGCAAGAGCACTGTGCTGGAAAGCAGCGCAAAGCCCACCATGAACATCAGCATGTTTCCGATGCCGAAGGAACGTATTTTGAACAGATGTAAGTCAATTATGGGGTGTTCGTGGCGCCACTCCCAGATAACGACAGCGATGAGAGAGACCACGCAGATGGCGGTCATGACGATGATGAAGTTTGAACCGAACCAATCGTCGCGCTGGCCCTTATCGAGGACGACTTGCATGGCGCCAAGCCCGAGCGCGAGCAAGCCGAGGCCGATGTAATCCACCGTGAAGCCGGCGCGCTGTCCCTTCTTCATGTATGGAGGATCGCTGATGAGCATGTTGGTAAGCAGCAGCGAGATGATGCCGACGGGAATATTAATGAAGAAAATCCAGCGCCAGTTGAAATTGTCAGTGATCCATCCGCCGAGCGTCGGACCGATGGCGGGCGCCAGCACCACGGCCATGCCGTAAACGGCGAAAGCCATGCCGCGTTTACGCGGTTCGAAGGTGTCGGCAAGAATCGCCTGTTCGCTGGGCTGCAGGCCGCCGCCGCCGAGGCCTTGCAGCACGCGAAAAACAATAAGCATGCTGAGATTGGGAGCAAGGCCGCAGAGAAACGAGCTGATGGTGAAGAGCGCGACGCAGGACATGTAAAAACGCTTGCGGCCAATGAGCTGCGAAAACCATCCGCTCATGGGCAGAATGATGGCGTTCGAAACCAGATAGGAAGTGAGAACCCAGGTGCTTTCGTCCTGGCCGGCGGAGAGGCTGCCGGCGATGTGCGGCAGGGCAACGTTGGCTACGCTGGTGTCGAGAACTTCCATGAACGTCGCCAGCGTGACGGTGAGCGCGATGATCCACGGATTGATGACCGGACGCGGACGCCAGGCGGAGTCAAGCGGAATGGCGGCAGCGCTCAATTTATTTCACTTTGACTTTGGGTTCGACGGACATGCCGAGGCGAAGTTGGTGATCGCTGTTCTGTCCTTTATCTAGGACGATTTTTACCGGGATGCGCTGAACGACTTTCACGTAATTGCCCGTGGCGTTTTCCGGCGGCAATAGACTGGTGCGCGCGCCGCTGGAGCCGGCGATGCTATCCACGTGGCCTTGGTAGCTGCGGCCGTTTGCGTCCACTTTGATTTCAGCAGCCTGGCCGGGGCGCATGTATTTCAATTGTGTTTCTTTGTAGTTCGCAGTGACCCAGACTTCGTCAAGTGGAACGATGGCGAAAAGCTGCTGGCCTGGTTGAACGTTCATGCCCACTTCGGCGTTCTTGCTGACCACGCCATTCACCGGAGCGATGATTTTCGTGTACTGAAGATTGAGTTGGGCCTGCTCGACCGCGGCTTGTTTCTGCTGCACGGTGGCGTCCGCGGAAAGCGCGCGAGCGCGCGTGGAAGCTACCTGGCGCGGACCGGTTTGGGCGTTGCGATAATTCGCATCGGCTTGCGCCAGCCTGCTGCGCGCTTGGGTTACTTGCTGCTCGGCAGCAGTGGCCGAAGCATGAGCTGATGCAACCGCTGCACTGTTTGCTTTAGCGGCGGCAACGGCCGCGTCGTACTGCTGCTGGGAGATTTCCTGCTTGTCTACGAGCTGCTTGTAACGAATCAGATCGTTTTGCGCTTTCACGTCGTTGGCTTGAGCCTGATCAAGTTGGGCTTTGGCAGCGGCGAATTGATCCTGGGCGACAGAGATTCCGGCGCGAGCATTTTCGACGTCCGCTTCCGTGGACGAAATCTGGCTATCGGAATTCACCGAGGTGATGGGGACGTTGATATTCAGAGCTTGCGCGGTGGCTTGGGCATCAGCGAGCTGTGCGTTGGCCTGATCGAGCGCAACCTGATAGTCGCGCGGATCAATTTCTGCGAGGACGGTTCCGGCATCCACGTACTGATTGTCGTCCACGTTCACTTTTATGACGTAGCCGGTGATGCGCGCGCTGAGCGGCATCAGGTGGCCGTCCACTTCCGCATCGTCGGTGGTTTCGTACATGGAAAAATAGCGGTAGGTGAAATATCCGCCGGCCAGCAGGACCAGCGCAGCGATCACCAGAAACATGGGTGCGCGCGGATGCGTGGCGAAGAAGCTTTCGGCGCGAGCGGGCGGCGGTGACGCCGAATGAGTTTCGTCGGGAGCTGGCTTTACCGCCGCAGGCGGATTGGCCGGAATTTCCGTTTGCTGGGGCATGGCTTATTTTCCTTTGAAGTATTCTTTTACGCTTGCTTCCGCGAGGCCCAGGGCGCGCGCCAGAGAAATTTTCGCGTAGTTGTAACTATAGAGACTGAAAATATAACTGTCGTTCGCGCTGGCTACTTGTTCCTGCGCCTGCACTACCTCCACCGTGTCCGCGACGCCGGCTGCAAAGCGGTCGCGCGACTGGTCGAGAGTTTGCTGCGCCAGGTCAATGTTGCTTTTCGCGACTTCCACCTGCTCGGCGGAAGACTGCAAATTCAGGAAGGCGGTGCGCACGTCCGCGTCAATCTGCCCGCGAATATTTTCCATGCGCTGGCGAGCCTGTTCGAGTTGCGCGTTGGCTTGCAATTCATCGCCCTGCACTTTGCCGCCCTGAAAAATAGGGAAGTTCAGAGTGCCGCGCACATCGAAAACTCCGTGGGTGTTGAGCGTGGAGTAAGTGCCGGCAAGACCGTAATCCGCGCTGAAAGATAGCGAGGGATAGTATTCAGCGCGAGCTGCTTTCTTCGAATATTCGGCGGCACGCAGAGTAGCGCTGGCAGCCATAAAATCGGAGCGCGAGGCATAAGCGCGCTGCAGTGCCTCTTCGAGCGACATCCCGGTAAACGGCTCGTACGGCGATTTATCGGTGAGGTCATATTGCTGGCCGGAAGCGAGGCCGATGACGCGCGCCAGAGTGAGTTTCTGGATCGCAAAATCATTTTTGGCCTGGATGAGTTGCTGCTGACGCGTTTTCAATTCGACCTGAGCGCGCAGCCCGTCAATGGCTGGAGAAGTGCCGGCATTTACTTGATCGGACGCCTGATTGTAGAGAGCCTGCGCAGTGTTCACTTGCGCGCCGACGGATTCAATGCGCGAGGCGTCCGCAATGGCTTGCAAATAATTGTAGCCGACAGCAAGGACAACAAGGTCGCGCGCGTCCTTCGCGGTGTATTGCGCGGCTTTCATATTTTGCGTGGCCGCACGCGTGTTATTCAGGGCGTTCAGATCGAGCATCGATTGGGTCAAGTACGCGCGCGAATCGAAATAGCCGAATGGGCCGACGATCGACGGGATGGTGAAACCGGAGCCGGGCGGAGTCTTGAAATTGAACCCGTATTCCGCGAGATCCACCAGCGAACCATCCACGTAGCTGGTGGTGGTGATGTTCGGAAGCAGCGAACTCAGCTTTTTCCAGCGCTCGCCGCGCGCGGAACCGATGTCCTGTTCAGAGAGCAGCAGTCCCAAATTGGTCTTTAGGCCGCGGTTAATTGCGTCTTGGAGAGAAATCTGGAGCACGCCGGGTTCCAATTTACCGGGCACGCTGCCTTGGAATGTGCTTTGCGCCTGCGGAGCGGCGGGGCCGCTGCTGCCTGAACTCGCAGAAGACGACGGCTGCGCGGGCACCGGACCGGCGGTCTGCTGTGCGCGCGTTTGCGCCGCCACCAAGGACAGCAAGATTACAAGAATTAAGAATTGCACCGGTCGAACTATCACGGATTCCTCCTGCCCGGAACGTGCCAGATTGGATGAAGCGGAGCGTTTCCAAGACTCTGCGAAGTTTTCATACGACGTTATAAGTGGCACTAGGTTGGTCACGCCCTGGATCCCCGCGGCCGTTTTCGCGCGGTATGCGCTTCCGGGGGTAACAGGCTGGGGCGGATCAAGTCCCAAACTTCTTCGGAAGTTTTGCGCAGTGTGGATTCAGGCTTGATGGCCCAGCTCATGGTGACGCCCATGAAGATTCGTTGGGTCATGCGCGCCAAGTCCATTGCCGAAATGTCGCGCCTGATTTCGCCGCGTTGCTGCGCCAGCAGGAAAATCTGCGCCAAGATTCGACGGCCGATGTGGACGCGCTTCACCAGCTCTTCGCGGACGGAAGTGCACGAGGCGTGCGCGGCGAAAATCGCGCGCAGCAAGGCCGCGCTTTTATCGGCTTGGCCCACGGCGTCGCCCACCAGTTGCCGAAACACATCAAGTACGGGGCCTTTGGTCGCGCGCGCTTGCTGGAGCGTGCGTTCCACCGCAGCTGTGCGCTGGCCTCCGAATTCGGCCAAGATGTGCTCCTTGGTGGGGAAGTAATTGAAAAAAGTCCCTTTTCCTACATCGGCCGCCTCGGTGATGTCCTCCACGGTGGTTTCCAGGAAGCCGCGTTCGGCGAATAGGGCGAGGGCGGCGCGGTAGAGGCGATCGCGGGTTTCGGTGCGATGGCGTTCGCGGCGTCCGGCGCGCGGGATGACCTTGCTGGATCTGTGGGCCGAAGATAAGGGAGCGCTCTTCACGAGAACCTTCTAATTGACTGTAGGACAAATCCGACCATTAGTCAATATTGGACTTTGGTCACGAAGAAGCTAGGCATCTGCTCGTGGCGGGCTGGCGGATCGCGAGCGGGTGTGGCGCAAAAAGAAAAATGCGCCGGAGGCGTGAGCCCCCGGCGCAGGAAGAATGTCGAAGCGGGGCCGCTTACTTCGACAAATTCTTGGGGCTGTGGGCGCGCAACACTTCCAGTAGAAGCTTCGCATCGGGCGTGGGACGGACGGCGCCGTGCAGCACGATATCGCGCGCCGAGATGTCTTTGCCGTAAATGCGCTTGTTGGCGTCGTTGTCCGGCCGCACGGTAGAACCGGCGAGGGAAATTCCGGCAAAGAGGCCGCGGGCGCGCGAGTAGGTGAGCATCTGAGCGCGCAAGGTTACGTCCGTATCGGCTGCGGCATTTCGGCCAACGGGGCCGGCCGCGACAGAGGCGTCACCACCGAGCTTGACCTTGCTCGCGAGAATGGCGTTGGCGCCGCCGTCGTTCATGACAAGAATAACGAAGTCGGTGGCCTGGCCGCCGATTTGGAATCCGACGCTGGCTCCTTCCAGAGCCATCATGGATGGGGCGCTCCAGGGTCCGTGGAAATTTTCGCCGCTGCGGCAGGTCATCACGCCGCGGCCGTAGCTGGCGCCGACGATGAATGCGGCCTTGAGCACGGTGGGATAAACGATGACGCAGTCCGCTTTGTCAATCAGGCTCTGGGGAATGTCGTCAGGGATGTCCATGATTTCTTTCAGAACTGTGCCGGCGCTGCGAATCCGGTCTTGATCGGTGGTGGTATCGTCCGCGTGCGAAGGCGCGGGGCTAAAAATGGCGGGAAGGCCAATCAATGCAGCAATCAGCAGGGTCGAGAGAGCTTTGCTTTTCATGCGATGTACCCTCCTATGGGTGGGCCACAATCATAATGGACCTAGCGCGCGAATCGCAACCTTATCTGTGGCACATCCGGCGCGAGCGCGAGGGATGTCATATACTTTGGACGCTTTTCGCGTGCGAGAATGACGAAGAGGCCTGCTTTGAAAATTGCATGGCATGATTTGCGGCGCGCGCGCAGCGTGCGGCTTACTGCGGCGGCCGTGTTGGGGATTTCGCTTTTTATTTTGTGCGCCACGCCCGTTGGCGTGATGGCTCAACAAGCCCCGTCGGCTGCGCCCGCGTCCGCAAAGAAAGGATCGGGCGGAGGCCGGGGCACGAAGCCGCGGGCTGACGTCGCGCGATTTCGCGCGCGTGTGGATGCCGCACTGGCTGAAGCGCATGCGCAGAAAGCGCTGTGGGGAATCCTGGTGACGGATCGCGATACCGGCGAAATATTGTACGAGCTTAATGCCGACCGTTTTTTTACTCCTGCGTCGAACGCGAAAATTATCACTACATCGCTGGCACTCGCGACGCTTGGGCCGACGTATCAATTCCGCACGACGCTCGAATCCGCGGGACGGCTCGGAGACGACGGACATTTGCTGGGCGATCTGGCTTTCGTGGGTCGCGGCGATCCGGATCTTTCGAATCGAAAATTCCCTTACGCCGGCAAAGTGGAACACGACGGACCGGCCGAAAAAGTGTTGGCGCAGATGGCCGATGACGCCATCGCAAAAGGCTTGAAAGAAATTGACGGCGATATCGTCGCGGACGACAGCTACTACCCTTACGATCCCTATCCGCCGGGATGGAGTGTGGGCGATCTTTATTTCACTTTTGGCGCGCCGGTGAGCGCCATCACTTTTAACGATAATTCCATTTCCGTGGAAGTTTCGCCCGGCCCGCATGTCGGCGATCCTGCCGGCGTCGCTGTCGAGCCGGCTGCGGCGATTGGCACGTTTGGACACGAACTTACGACGGGAACGGCCGATGCCAAGCCGGAGTTTGGCGTAGTGAGCCAGCCCGGACCGCGGTTTCTTTTGCTGCGCGGGTCGATTCCGTTGGGGCACACGCCGATGAAGCTGGATCTGGCGATGCCGGATCCGGCGGAAACGACGGCGCTGGCACTGAAACAGATTTTCGAATCGCGCGGCGTGCGAGTCACAGGCACGATTCGCGTGCAGCACGCGCCAGCGGCCGAAATTTATCCCGATGCGGACGTGGTGCTGGGCCCGGCGCCGGTGCCGCGCGCTCCGGACACGATTGTTTTCGCGGTGCATATTTCTCCGCCGCTTTCTGAGATCGTGGGCGTTACGAACAAGGTGAGCCAGAATTTGCATGCGGAATTGCTGTTGCGGGCGGTGGCACACGAGAAAAAGGGGTTTGGAGTTACCGATGCGGGGATTTGGGTTGAGCAGGATTTCCTGAAGACGGTGGGCGTCGCGGATGGTGACGTGGTTTTCACGGATGGCTCGGGGCTTTCGCGCGACGATCTGGTGACGCCGCGAGCGATAGTGCAACTGCTGCGTTGGGATGCTTTGCAGCCGTGGGGCGCGGATTTTATTGCGACGTTTCCGATCGCCGGAGTGGATGGGACGCTGGAAACGCGGCTGAAGGACACTGTTGCGGCCAGCCGGATCGAGGCTAAAACAGGGGCTCTTGATCATGTGCGGGCGGTATCGGGGTTCGCCACTACCTTGCGCGGCGAGCGGCTGATTTTTTCTATTTTCGGGAATAATAATCCGCAGCGAGGACATGACGCTACGGTCGCGGCCGATGCGATCGCTGTTGCGATGGTTGAAGTACTTGGTGCCCCTCCGCCTCCACAACACAAGAAGAAGAAATAAGCGCGGATGCGGCAATCGGCTGTCAGGCGCGTTGGTCCGCGCCGGCACGCTGTTTCCCACGGGCAACCGGGCTACAATAAAGTGATCTAACTTCGTCGCGTTGAGGGATCCGTGTCGCGCTCAGCAGCTCAAGTTCTGGAATTCGACCAACTGAAAGAAATTGTCGGCGGCTACACCACTTGTGCGCCGGGGCGCCGCGCGATTGAGGCTTTGGCTCTGCGGCATGATGTCGCGGCGCTTGACGCGGAATTCGTGCTGGTGAACGAGGCGGTCAGTTATTTGCGCGCCGGATCCGAGCTGGGCTTTGGGTCGTTTGCGGATCCTGACGAGTGGCTGGCGCGTCTTGTTGTTCCGGCCGCGGTCCTCTCCGTCGCCGAATTTCTGGATGCGGGTTGGTTATTGGAGATTGCGAGCTCGCTGCGTCAGGTATTTAAGGCTGACGCGGCAAAGTATCCGCAGCTGGCGGCTCGCGCGGCGGCGCTGGGGGATTTTCGGCATCTGGCGACGGCAATTCGGCGCGCGATTTTGCCGAATGGAGAGATCAGCGACGACGCTTCGCCACAGCTGCGGCGAATTCGCTCCGGCATCGCGCAGGGGCGCGCGACGATACGACGTTCGCTGGAAAGTATTTTGCGCGTGCGCGCTGAAACTGGCGGCGCGGCGGGCGGCGAAGATTACGTCACTTTGCGGAACGATCGATTTGTCATTCCGGTGCGTGCTGCGGATCGTCGCGGCGTTCCGGGCGTGGTGCATGGCGCGAGCGCGACCGGGCAGACGGTTTTTGTCGAGCCACTGGAAGCGATTGATCTAAATAACCGGCTGGTGCAGCTTTCCGAAGAAGAGCTCGTGGAAATCGCGCGGATTCTGACTGAGCTCACTGAACGATTGCGCGCCGACCGCAGTCCGCTGGCTGAGGCGGCGGCGCGGATCGCGCATCTGGATTCTGTTTTTGCGCGCGCGCGATTTGCTCGTGAAATTGATTGCGTGATGCCGGTGTTTCAAGCCGGGAATTCGCTGCGTTTGGATTCGGCGCGCAATCCTGTGCTGGAAGCGAAGCTGCGGCCGCTGGGGCGCAAGGCTGTCCCGCTATCGCTGACGCTGGGCGGCGACGAAACGGTGATGGTGATCAGCGGGCCGAACACGGGCGGCAAAACAGTGGCGCTGAAATCGGTGGGTTTGGCGGCGCTTTCGGCGCAATCCGGAATTCCCGTGGCGGCGGAGCGCGCGGAGATGCCGATTTTCGATCACGTGCTGGCGGATATTGGGGATGAACAGTCCATCGCTGCAGATCTTTCGACGTTTTCCGCGCATATCGTGAATTTGAAAGCGATGCTGGACCTGGCCACGGAGCGCTCGCTGATTCTGGTGGACGAGATGGGAACCGGAACGGCGCCGGAAGAGGGCGCGGCATTGGCCGTGGCTCTGCTGGAGGAATTTCGAGCGCGGCATTCGCTGACGATTGCCACGACGCATCATGACCGGCTGAAGTCTTACGCTTCGACGACGCCCGGCATCGTGAACGCGGCGATGGAGTTCGACGAGGAAAATCTGCGGCCGACTTACCGGTTGCTGGTGGGCGTCCCGGGAACTTCCAGCGGGATCGAGATTGCGCGACGGCTTGGCTTGCCACCGCGAGTCGTGGAGCATGCGCGCGCGAGCTTAACGCCAGAATCGCGCGAGGCGCGCGACCTGATTGCTTATCTGCACCGCAGCCGCGACGAAATGGAGCAAATCAAGCGGCAGTCGCGCGAGGAACTGGCGCAACTGGAAGGCGAACGGAGATTGCTGCAGACGGAATGGGTGGAACGGCAGAAAACACGAATTGCGGAGCTGGAGCGAAATTTTCAGGAGACGCAGAAGCGGCTGGAAGCAGAGGTGGCGCGGGTTACGGCTGATATTCACGACCGCACGCTGCGCGCGCAGATCGAAAAGCAGTCGGGCAAACGGCTGGGAAGAATTGGGGCGGACGCACGGGCGGATACGAACGCGGCGGTGGTGGAAACTTTGGCGGGTTCACAGGCGGATTTAGGTGTTGCGGCTCCGGTGGCGGGAAAACCGTTGGCGCCGGAGCTACTTTCGTCTGGACAGCGCGTGGTGGTGAAGAATTTCAAGCTGCCGGTGATTTTTCGACGACAAGATGGGCGCAATGCGGAAATTGAGGCGGGGCCGTTGCGAATGCGCATTCCCCTGAGTGATGTGCTCGCGATCGCGGACGAATTGCAGGCCGTAAAATCGGGCCCGGCTGGAGCAGGGCGATCGGCTGGCGTTACGGTACACGCGCAACCGAGCGACGAGCCGGTCGGCGATGAGATCGATGTGATCGGCTGTACGGTGGAAGAAGCGACGAATCGCGTGGACAAGTTTATTGATGAAGCCGCGCTGGCAGGCAAGCCTTCGGTGCGCATCATTCACGGGCACGGCATGGGTGCTCTACGTCGTGGGATTGCGAAGTTTTTGACCGATCACCCACTGGTTGAAAGGATTCATCACGAAGCAGCCGATCGCGGCGGAGAAGCTATCACCATCGCTGAGTTGAAGGGCTAAGCTAACGAAATCAGTGTGTGTCGAGTAGAATTGAGGTTAGGCTCGCGAGTTGCCGATGCGGTAGCTATGAAAGCCAAACGAGATTCATTCCTCGACGTCGTCGGTAAATGCTCTGGCGGGGACGGACGACTCGCCGAGAACATTGATGAAGCTCTGTACGGAGAGGAAGCGTTTCCTTCCGCAGGCGGACTTGCTCCCGCGATACAAGGCGCCGTGAGTGTCGAGCCAGCTAAGATTTCTGGCCAACACCAACGGAAGGCAGTACGAAAAGAGCGAAAGCTCCGCAGGCTTAAATCGTCGTGAGTTAAAAACTGAAATCCTGGGCGCGGAATGACGCTTGGTTAGAAACGCGTGTTCGAGCGCGCTTCCGAGTGCGGAAATTGACTAGAGTAGCTTGGGTTAGAATCGAATGGCTGAGGCGGGGAGTTTCGCGGATCGGGTGAAGCAGCAGGCGGACATTGTTCGCGTGATTGGCGAATATGTGCGCTTGAAGAAGAGCGGGCAGAATTTCAGCGGGTTGTGTCCTTTTCATCAGGAAAAAACTCCCTCGTTCAGCGTTAGCGCGGTGAAGCAGATGTATTACTGCTTCGGGTGCGGCAAGGGCGGCGACGTTTTTCAATTTGTGATGGAGCTGGAGAAGGCGCCGTTTCCGGAGGCGGTGCGGACCGTCGCGGAAAAATGCGGGATCGCGATTCCCAAGCCGCGCGAACGTTCGCCCGAGGAACGCAAGGAAAATCAGCAGCGTTCCGCGCTGGTGGATATGCACCGCGAAGCGGCGGCTTTCTTTGCGCGGCACCTGCTGCAGACTCCAGAAGGCAAAGTGGCGTACGCGTACCTGGAAGATCGCGGGCTGAATCGCGACGCGGTGACGCGTTTCGGATTGGGCTTCGCGCCCTCGGCGGGCGATGCCTTGGCGCGATTTCTGAAACAAAAGTATCCGGACAACATTCTGGAAGTTTGCGGATTGGTTGGGCGCGATCAGAGTGGACGGTTCTACGATCGCTTTCGCCGGCGCATCATGTTTCCTATTTCTAACGAAGCGGGGAAGGTTATTGCATTCGGCGGGCGCGCGATGGGCGACGACATGCCCAAATACATGAACTCGCCGGAGACGCCGATATATTCGAAGAGCGGGGTGCTGTATCACCTGGATCGTGCGAAAGAAGCACTGCGGCAGAGCGATTTCGCGGTTTTGGTGGAAGGGTATATGGACGCGATTGCCGTGGCGCGCGCGGGCGTGGGAAACGTGGTGGCCAGCTGCGGCACCAGCCTTGCGGAGCCGCAGACGAAACTGCTTGCGCGGTTCACGCGGCGCATCGTGGTGAATTACGATCCGGACACAGCTGGACAAGCTGCGACGGAGCGGTCGCTGGTGCTGCTGCTGGAAAAAGAATTCGACGTGCGCGTGCTCGCGCTGCCGGGCGGAGCCGATCCTGACAAATTCATCAAGGAACAGGGCGTGGTGGCGTACAAGAAATTGCTGACGCAGGCGCCGCCGTATCTGGATTATCTGATCGGGCGGGCGCGATTGATGGACCGGACGACTGCGGCGGGAAAAGTGGCTGCGCTGAATTTTCTGATGCCTTACGTGCAACGGCTGCCGAACCGGCTGTTGCGCTCGGAGTGGGCCACGCGTATCGCTTCGGAATTGCGTGTGGATGAGCCAGTGCTGCGCGCGGCGTTGCGTCGCGCGGCGGACGAGCGGCGCAGCGAAGTGAAACCCAAGGCGGAGTTGCTGACGCCTGCGGTGAAACGCGCCGAGCGCCAGCTGATTCGCATGTTGTTCGAAGCGGCGGAATTTCGCGAGAGACTGGCGCACGAAATCGCTTCGGCTGACTTGCATCGTGGCCTCGAGACGCGGAACATTTTCGAGGCACTGGTGGTTGCCATCGCGTCGGGCCAAAAGCTGGATGCCGCCGCGGTGGCCGCGACTCTCGATGACAAAGACCGCCGCCTGTTCTTCGAGATTCTTTTCGAGACACTCCCGGAAGGCGCGTGGGAGGACGCGGAAAGCTGCCTCGGCTTCCTGCGCCACCGGCCGGTAGCGCAGGAACTGACGGATTTACAGCGGCAGATCGAAGCAAATCCTGCGGCGGAAGAGTTGAAAAGATTAGTGGTTCGCAGAATGGAGCTGCTGCGTTTGCTATCGCGCGAGAGGGAGCCAGAACCGGATAAAATCCTTCCCGAGCAGTAACTTACGGCGCATCGTTGACGTTAGCATGGGTGATATTGTATATTCGTAAGGTTTTGGAGGAAACGGGCGGCACGTTTCGCGCATCATATAGATGTGCAAGGGCGGGCGCGGGCGTGGCGGCACGGGCGCGGAATCGGCGACGGGTTCGAAAGTTCGTTCTAAAAAACCGTTTAAATGCAGCTAATTTGCAGTGCGCCGGGGTGTCTCACCACGGCGGCTTTGCATTTTGCGGACCTGTTTGCGCGCATCGCCTGACCTCTGCGAGGGAGGAAGTGTGACGGTAGCTCTGGAAGAAAAATACGATCAGGTACGGCAACTCATCGCCATGGGCAAGGAACGCGGTTACTTGCTCTACGATGAGGTGAACGATATTTTGCCGCCCGAGGTGCACTCCTCGGAAGAAATCGACGATTTGCTCTCGACGTTTGAGCGCTACGGGATTGATGTGTACGAAGACCTGGCGAGCGCGAAAGTGGCGCTGGCCGCCGCGGATGCTTCGGATTCCCCTGAGCCGGTGAAAGACAGCGAAGCTGTCGCTTCGGAAGATGGCGAGTTGGATCTGACTCCGGGATCGCTGGAAAAGACGAACGATCCCGTGCGGATGTACTTGCGCGAGATGGGCACAGTGCCGTTGCTGACGCGCGAAGGTGAAGTGGCAATTGCCAAGCGCATCGAACGCGGGCAGCTGCTGGTGCTGAAGACGATCACGCGGGCGCCTTTAATTCTGAAGGAACTCTTGCAAGTGGGCGAGGATCTGCGCAATGGTTCGCGATCCATCAAAGAGATCGTTCAATTCGACGACGAAGAACTGACCGAAGAGAAGATCGAAGCCAAGACCAAGCAAACGCTGAAGCAGATTGACAGCGTGGCGAAGCTTTATCTGCTGGCGCTGAAGCAGGCATCAAAGCTCGGCAACATGGCGAAGTCCAAGAAGCGCCCGTACCTGAAGGCGCGCTATGCATTGGCGCGCACGCGCGTTGAGATGTCGAACCGCATGCGCGAGCTGGAGTTCAACCCGCTCGAGAAGAAGCGGTTGATCGAAAAAATCCGGCAGACCGTGGAACGCGTGCATTTCCTCGAGCGCGAGATCGTGAAGCTCGAGCGGCGCGTGGATGCTTCGAAGGCGGACGTGCAAGCGGAAGCGCGCAAGGACTTGCGTTCGCGCAAGCAGGAACTGGCGGAAATCGAACTGGCCAGCGAAGTAAGCCCGACGGAATTGAAGCGTGGACTACAGGTGATTCTTCGCGGCGAAGCGGAGGCGGAACAGGCGAAGAAGGAACTGATTGAAGCGAACCTGCGCTTGGTGGTTTCGATTGCGAAGAAATATACGAACCGCGGGTTGCAGTTCCTCGACTTGATTCAGGAAGGCAACATCGGCTTGATGAAGGCCGTGGATAAATTTGAATGGCGCCGCGGTTACAAGTTTTCGACCTACGCGACGTGGTGGATTCGTCAGGCCATCACGCGCGCGATTGCCGATCAGGCTCGCACCATCCGCATCCCGGTGCACATGATCGAGACGATCAACAAGTTGGTGCGAACGCAGCGCCAATTGGTGCAGGAACTGGGGCGCGAGCCGACTTCGGAAGAAATCGCCAAGCGCATGGATATCCCTGTCGCGAAGGTGCGCAAGATTTTGAAAATCGCGCAGGAGCCGATTTCGCTGGAGACTCCGATCGGCGAGGAAGAGGATTCGCATCTGGGAGATTTCATCGAGGACAAGGCGGTGGTTTCGCCTTCGGACGCGGTGATCAATCTGAGTCTGAAAGAGCAGACCTCTTCGGTGCTGAAGACTTTGACGCCGCGCGAAGAGAAAGTGATCAAGATGCGGTTTGGGTTGGATGACGGCAGCGAGCATACGTTGGAGGAAGTGGGCCAGTCGTTCGCTGTGACGCGCGAACGTATTCGGCAGATTGAGGCGAAGGCGCTGCGGAAGTTGCGGCATCCTTCGCGCTCGCGCAAGCTGCGCGCGTTCCTGGAAGGCTCGGCGAACGATTACTAGTTGATGCAATCGTGGGGCGGGTCTGAGACCCGCCCCTACAGCCGCACATCTACCCTTCGAGAATTTCCTGCAGGCGATTTAGCGCTTCGAACCAGTGCATTTTCATCTTTGCGCACTGTTTTGAATTTGCGAGCTTCATGTGATCTACGGCTACCTGGCTCTTTCCCGTGCCTTTGGGGTAGAAATTCACGCTGAGGCGGCTTTCGCCGCCGTTCCACTTTGCGCGGAGGGATTTGTTTCGCGTGGCGGTGGTGATTTCGATTTCTACGTCGGGCAACCAGCGCTGGCGAAGCTTTTCGTCGGTCCAGGCGTCGTAGGACTTGCTCAGCGGGACGCTTAATGTGCGGCTGCCGGAGGCGGCGAATTCGCCGTCACATTTTTGGAATTTTTCGCGCAGGCCGCGCTCGTGTTCGTAGGGGACAGCGATCATCTGGCACCACCAGGGGCCGACTTTGTGCTCTTTGGCCAAGTAGGCGGAGATATCCTGGTGGCGCATTTTCTTGGCGCCGGCCTTGTCCAGGATTTTGAACCACTCCGGCCACGTTTTTCCGGTTCTTTCCTTCACTGCTTCGTCGCTCATGCGTTTTGATTCGCGTGGTTTTTTCATTCTGGTGACTCCTGTAACTAATTTTGCTGCTGCGCGGTAGACCAATTTATGGCGGAGCCGTATTCGTAGACCAACTGCGCGCCGCGATCGGCGCCGATGGTGAGCAGCACGCCGAGGACTACCAAGCCCAGCAGTAGCACCTTGCGCAGATGCGGCGAGAAATTCTTGCGCATGAAGTATGCGAAGCTGCACAGCACGATCGCCAGGCTGGTGGCGGTGAGCATGAGCGTTTCATGGATTCCTACCGCGCGTTGCGCTTCGCCGGGCGCGACGGAATTTTGCGCTGCGAGGCCGGTCATCACGGTGATGACCGCCGCGAACGTGCCGAGATACAGCAAGCGCGAAGCGGTGCGCTGCAATTCGTCGCTCGCGCGCCAGACCGCGAAAATTTCAAACAGCAGCGCCGCCAGCCAGAGCACGATGGGGAAATGCACGAACAGCGGATGATAGTTCAGCGCCGCTTTTAGCCCGGGGAGCATGGCAGCGTGCCTCCTTGCGTGGGTCGCAGGTGCAGGAAGCGCATTATGTGACAAACGCTCGCCGGGGTAAACCGAAGTATAATGCGCGCGCCTGAAGGCGGGGTTTTGTGGAATCCGAAGGCGCGACGAGAGGAACGATTGTGATGCGGACGATCCGCGTGGGAATTTTCGTGCTCGTCGCGTTGCTGGTGCTGATCATCCTGGTGCTTGTCGCGATCGGCGCCTTCCTGCCGCAGCAGCACGTTTCTACTTGTGCAGCGCGATTCCACCAGCCGCCCGACGCGATTTGGCAGGCGATCACCGAGTACTCGAATTTTCCCACATGGCGGAAGGACGTGACGCGCGTGGAGATGCTGCCGCCGGTGAACGAGAAGCCGTCGTGGCGCGAATATGACAATCATGGGGGATCGATTCCTTACCAAGTGATGGTGATGGTGCCGCCGCGAGCGCTGGTGGTGCGCATCGCGGATCCCAAGCTGCCATTCGGCGGGACGTGGACCTACGAAATCTCGACGATGAAGGACGGCAGTTCGCTGCTGCGCATCACGGAGGCCGGCGAAATTTATAATCCGATTTTTCGTGTCGCAGCGCGCTACGTGCTCGGTTATTCGCGGACGCAGGAGCAATACCTGCAGGAGCTGGGCGCGAAGTTCGGGCAGACCGTGACGATTGAAAAGTGAGTATCACGCGATAGATGGCCATCATGCGAAAAATTACCGTGCCGCGGAAAGATTCAGCGAAGGCTCGCGCGCCAGAGCGCGATTATTCGCATCGACTGCTGATTGACAAGCTGGGAGTGAAGCCGGGGCAGAAAATCGCCGTGTTGGGCGTGGAGAGCGCGGAATTTCTGACGGAGTTGACGGCGCGCGTTTCGGAATATTCCCGCGGGCAGCGCATCGCAGGCGCTGACCTGATTTTCTTTTCGGCGGAGGCGGTTGTGGACCTCGCGCAGTTGAGTTCGCTTGGGCGCTCGATTCATAAAGATGGCGCGATTTGGGTAGTGTATCCCAAGGGCCAAAAGCACATCCGTGAGATTGACGTGATCACCGCGGGAAAAGCCGCCGGGCTTACTGACAATAAGGTGTGCAGCTTCTCCCACACGCATACGGCTTTGCGTTTTTGCATTCCCGTTGCGAAGCGTTGAGTTCTGGTTGCGCGGCGGGAAGCGTTCGGATTATGTGACGACTTCGTGGTACGTGGCGCAGGCCGGAATTTGGCGCTTGGGATTGTCGCGGTCGTAGAAAACAGCGACGGGCATGCCTTCAAAGAGTTTTCGCGTGTAATCGAAGCCACTAGCCCTGCGGGTTTGGCCTTGAAAGTCCTTGAATTCGTATTCGATCGACGATTGGTCCTTATCGCCTCTCCACTCCCCCACAACGGTCGCCAGTGCGACTTCGCCATTCTGCAGCAGATCGCATTCGCGCACCTGCTGGCGCCACATCGCGTAAGGAAGAAGCAGCAGGAGCGCGACGATGCCGGCAATGACCCAGTCTCCCGGTGTAAAGGTGGCGAAGGAAAGCTTGTGCGCCCACTTCGTGTAGAGATGCGCGCCGAACATCGCCGCAAATCCGAGAACCGCCAGCAGCGCCACCGACAAGCTGACCCGTCCGCGCGTGGACATGCGGATTTCGCGCGGGCGCGAAGTCCTGAGTAGAGCCAGTTGTTGCGCGCTCGGTGCGATGACCGCGCTGGATTTCGCAGCGACAGCGGTTGACGGCGCGAAGGAATTACTTGGCAAGGTGGCGGCGCGCGTCATCGCCGCGGACACCAATTCCAGCCTGCTGCGACTTCGCTTCAGGACGATGTAGTTGATGAGAATGGCGAAAGCAGGGAAAACGGCGAAGATCGCGATTTGATACGGATTGCGGAAGTGCCAAAAGCGAATCATGAAAAAAATGAAGAGGCCCATCATGAAGATACCGATGGGCAAGCCGGACAGGCCGGTGCGGACACTGACTAGGGCTGCATCGCGATTCCAGCCGCAACTGGGACAATAGGGCTTATTGCCCGCGATCCGGGTGGCGCCATGGCAGAGAGGACAGGGCGGTGCAACCATACAAAATGGTAGCGTAATTTTTCACCGCGGCAAGCGCGTACGGCTATCATGTTTCCATGGCGACAAGCCTTGAGGTGCGCGGACTGACGGTGGAACTGCCGACGCCGGGTGGATGGGTGCGGCCGGTGAATGATGTTTCGTTCGCGCTGGCGGAAGGTGAGACGCTGGGCATCGTGGGGGAATCGGGATCGGGCAAGACGATGCTTTCGCTGGCGTTGATGGGGCTGGAACCGCACGGGGCGCGGCACACAGGCGAAGCGTGGTTGAAGTTGCGCGGCGCGGGCAATGGCAGTGGCGAGAATGGCGGCACGCGAAACGCACAGCGCCAAAATTTGCTGGCGATTTCGCAGAACGAAATGCGCGCGTTGCGCGGGCGCGAAATCGCGATGATTTTTCAGGAGCCGATGACGGCGCTGAATCCTGTGTTGCGAATTGGCGCGCAGGTGGAAGAAGCAATTCGCGTGCATGAGCCGCGCGCGGGCGAAGCCGAAATACACCGGCGCGCGCTGGAAGCGCTGGAACGCGCGGCTTTGTCCGATCCGGCGCGGCGTGCGCGGCAATATCCGCACCAGCTTTCGGGCGGGCTGCGGCAGCGCGTGATGATCGCGATGGCGCTGGCGGCGGGGCCGGCAGTGCTGATCGCGGACGAACCGACTACCGCGCTTGACGTGACCGTGCAAAAGCAAATTCTGGAGCTGCTGGCCAACTTGCGACGCGAGTTGCAGCTCTCGATGCTTTTCATCACTCACGATCTGGGAGTGGTGGCGCAGGTTGCAGGGCGCGTCGCGGTGATGTATGCGGGACGGATTGTAGAAGAAGGGCCGGTGGCGGAAGTTCTGCGCGCGCCGCGGCACCCTTACACGGAGGGGCTGTTGCGCGCGGCACCGCGACTGACGCGCGAAAAATTGGTGCCGATTCCCGGCACGGTTCCGCAGCTCGATGCGTTGCCGCCGGGCTGCGCTTTTGCGCCGCGTTGTCCACATCGCGTGGCGGAGTGCGATGCTGCGGTTCCGGAATTGCGCGCGGTAAACAAGAATCACGACGCGAGGTGTATTCTCGTTCCATGAACGCGACGAACGATTCGCCGAAAGAGTCGCCGGACGGGCCGCCGAATCACGCTGCCGTGAGCGATCACGAGTTGAAGGCGCTGGTGCGCGAACGGTTCACGAAGACCGCTGAAGTTTTTGGCGATTACGCCGTGGCGGAACGCGTCGCGGACGCCGAACTGCTGGCGCGCATGGTTGCCGCCGGGCCTGCGGACGTGGCCGTGGATCTCGCCTGCGGCCCCGGAACGCTAGCTTTGCGATTCGCGAAGCACGTGCGCTGGATGTGCGCTTATGATTTGACGCAAGCGATTTTGTTACGCGCTCGTCAGAGCGCCGCGCAACACGGCGTGCTAGATAAGCTCGGCTTTGTGATTGGCGACGCGCAGATTTTGCCGTTCGCGGATGGCTCGCTGGACCTCGCGGTGACGAGTTACAGCCTGCACCACATTTCGGATCCGGCACGGGTGATCCGCGAAATGGCGCGAGTGGTGAAGCGCGGCGGGCGCGTGGGACTGATTGACATTGTGGTGCCGGAAGATCCGAAAGTGCGCGCGCTGAATCACCGCATCGAATGGATTCGCGATCATTCGCATTGCCGTTCGTTGACGCTTGCGGAGTTCCGGGCGCTTATGGATGCCGCTGGCCTGCGGATCTCAGCAGCGGAAACCAGGGAGCATCCGCGGCTTTTTGATCACTGGATGCACGTCGCGGGCTGGAAGCCGAGCGATCCGGAATACATCGAAGCGCGCGATTTGATGATTTCATCCATGGCGGACGACGGCTCGAATTTTCATCCGCGGCTTGAGCCCGCGGATGTCTGCCAGCCCGGCGCTTCGCCCGCCCTCTACATGATCAACACCGGAATCCAAATCGCCGCCGAGAAAATTTAGGGATGGCGGGCGAAATTCTTCTTGAGGCGCGCGCGCTTAGCAAGTCGTATTCCGTTTCCACCGGCGCGTTCACGCAATCGGCGCGCCGGGCGCTGGCGGTGGATGGCGTGAGCTTCGCGCTGGAGCGCGGCGAGACGCTGGGGATCGTCGGAGAATCCGGGTGCGGCAAGACGACGTTGGCGCGGATGTTGATGCGGCTGGTGGAACCCGATTCCGGTGAGATTCTTTTCCGTGGCGAGGATTGGCTGTGCGCGCGCGGCGCGAAGCTGCGTTCGCTGCGGCGGCGGATGCAGATGGTGTTTCAGGATCCAATCGCATCGCTGAATCCGCGCATGCGTGTGGGCAGCATTGTGGGCGAGCCGCTGGCGATTCACGAGCCGCAGCTTTCGGGCGAAGAGCGCGCCGCGCGCACGACTGAAATACTGGAAGCCGTGGGAATGGGGCGCGTCGAGGTGACGCGTTATCCGCATGAATTTTCGGGCGGGCAGCGGCAGCGGATTGGAATCGCGCGGGCGTTGATTTTGCGGCCGGAGCTTGTGATCGCTGACGAGCCGGTTTCGGCTTTGGATGTTTCCGTAGGGGCGCAGATTCTGGAATTGCTGGCGCGGCTACAGCGGGAGTTTTCGCTTACTTTGATGTTGATCTCGCATAGTTTACCGGTGGTGGCGCAGCTGGCTTCGCGCGTGGCGGTGATGCAGACGGGGCGGATTGTGGAGATCGGTGATGCGGAGCAGGTGCTGCAGGCGCCGCAACATGCTTACACGCAGGCTTTGCTGGCGGCTGTGCCGGAGATTCCGGAGTGAGTTTCGTGCGATTGTGACGGGCGCCGGTTCATCCGCTAGTTGGTTAGATCATGCCTAGTTCACGCGAGGCAAGCCTCGTTTACGAAAGCGGCGGCCCTTCGATCCGGCGCTGCCGGATTTCAGGATGAATCGCGCCGCCGCGCGATTCACAAGCCGCCGTACTCCATATTGGGCTCGGGGTGCTTGAAAGCTTGGTCGCATCGCCATCTTCTTTCTGTCCCCTTTTCTGTCCGCTTTGCAGCGCTGCTCCTGTTGATGACAATCTTCTGTGGGATGTGTTAAACAGTGGCCAGACTGAGACTTTCGCTTCCGTCAGCCGTAATGAGTTAGAGAGTCGTAGCGACGATCGCTTCGATTGGATCAGGAGGGAACCAGCATGGCCAGCGCAGATACTCCGTCTCCGGCAACCTCCCCCGCAACTACCGCCTCCGAGAGTTCTTTTGGCCGAATCTTCGGCGTGCTGTTCAGTCCGAAGCCGACGTTTGAATCGATCGTGCGGAAACCCTCGTGGGTTTTGCCGCTGATCTTGATCGCCGTGGTTTCAGTCGGAGTCATCTTCACCTTCGGGCAGCGCGTAGGCTGGCGCGACTTCATGATCCGGCAGGACCAGCAGAATTCGCGCACGCAAAAGCAGATGGAATCGATGACGGCAGAGCAGCGCGAGAGAATGATCGATACGCAGACAAAGGTAGCGCCGATTTTCGCGTATGTGGCGGTGGTCATAGGACCGTTCATCGCCGCGGTAGTTGTGGGGGCGGTGCTGATGCTGGCGTTCAACCTCATCTACGGGACAAAAATTGGATTTGTGCCTTCGCTCGCGATCGTTTCGTATGCCTGGGTGCCGGGAATCATCGGCGCGCTGCTGGGGATTCTGATCATTTTCTTGAAGGATCCGTCCACCGTGGATTTGGATCATCTGGTGGCGTCGAATGGCGGAGCATTTCTTGCGGGCGATGCCGCGAAATGGATGGTGACGCTGTTCACCGCATTCGATCTGTTCGCTTTCTGGAACATGATTCTGATGGCGTTTGGGTTCAGCGCCGCCGATCCGAAAAAGATTTCGTTCGGCAAAGCGCTCGGCACGGTGGTGGGCGTGTGGCTGATTTATGTGATCGTGAAGGTGGGGCTGGTCGCCGCTTTCTCCTGATACACTCGTTCGGATGGAGCCACAGCACGAGGGATTCAAGTTCGAAGTGCTTGCGACCGACCCGACGGGCGCGCGCCTGGGACGGCTGACCACCCCGCACGGCGTGATTGATACGCCGGCGTTCATGCCGGTGGGCACGGCCGCTACCGTGAAGGGCCAGACGCAGCAGGACCTGGAAGACCTCGGTGTAAAAATCCTGCTTTCGAATACCTACCATTTGTACCTGCGTCCCGGGCACGAACTGATCCGCCAGATGGGCGGGCTGCACAAATTCATGGCGTGGCCTCGGGCGATTCTCACCGATTCGGGCGGGTTCCAGGTTTTCAGCCTCAGCGAATTACGCAAGGTGACGGACGAAGGCGTGACGTTTCGTTCGCATCTGGATGGCTCCGAACATTTTCTTTCGCCGGAGAAGGCGCTGGAAATCGAAATCGCGCTGGGTGCGGATATTGTGATGGCGCTCGATGAATGCATCGAAGCGCCGGCGACTGAAGAGCGCGCCCGCGACGCTGCAAAGCGCACGCTCGATTGGGCGCGGCGCTCGCGCGATTATTTTGCGCAGCACGGAGACGCCGCGCGGCAGATGCTTTTCGGCATCGTGCAGGGCGGGACTCATGCGACGCTGCGTCGCGAGAGCGCGGACGCGCTCGTTGGGTTGGATTTTCCGGGCTACGCGATTGGCGGTCTCGCCGTTGGAGAGCCGCACGCGAGCACTTGCGAAATGGCTGGCGTTGCCGCGTCGCGTTTGCCCGCGGGCAGGCCGCGCTACCTGATGGGCGTGGGCAAACCCGAGCAAATTCCGGATTACGTAGCACTGGGGGTGGACATGATGGACTGCGTGCTGCCCACGCGCAGCGCGCGGCACGGCTGCCTCTACACTTCGCAGGGCCGGATGCTGATCAAGAACGCACAATATGCGAACGATCCGCGCCCGATTGACGAAACCTGCGAGTGCGCGGTGTGCCGGCGCTACTCGCGCGCTTATTTGAGGCACTTGTCAACGAGCGGTGAATTCCTTGCGACAATTTTGAACACCCACCACAACATCCACTTTTACCTTGACATAATGCGCAAAATTCGCGAGGCTATCCGTTTTGGGAAGCTCGAAAAGTTCCGCTCTGACCTTCAGGCTCGTCTGAAATAAGACAAACCCAAGCAGGTGTTGGGCGCGGTCGCAGGGCGGAGCAGCGTCTTCGGCAAACGAGTTTCCGGCTTGCCGGCCCCCGGCGAGTTTGTCCGTCCTGGCGGATTGGCCCTGCTGAGCCGAAGTGCCGGCGAAGAAGGGAAAGGCATAATGATCGTGACAATTTCTATCGTGGCTTCGGCGAACCTGGCACTTAGCGTGTGGGCGCAAGCGCAGCCGGGCGGCATAGCGCTGTTCCTGCCGCTGATCCTGATCATGGTGATTTTTTATTTTCTGATGATCCTGCCGGCGCAGCGGCGGCAGAAGAAAGTGAACGAAATGCTGGCGGCGCTGAAAAACGGAGATAAAGTCATCACCAACGGTGGAATCTATGGCACGATTGTTGGCCTTGAAGGCGACACAGTGCAGCTGCGGATCGCCGAGCAAGTGAAGATGAAGGTAGCCCGCAACGCGATTGCGGGAATGCAGGCAGAACCACCGAAGGAGAGTTAGGCAGCCGCATGAATCCCCAGCTCAGATGGAAGTTCATTCTCATACTCCTCGTCATTTTGATTTGCTTGTACGGTCTTTTGGGATTGCCGACGTTTCCCACGTCACTGACGCAGGTGAAGGCTAACCTTGCAGATCGCATCAAGCTGGGCCTGGATTTGAAGGGCGGCAGCCACCTGGTGTTGCAGGTGCAGGTGGACGAAGCGATCGGGCAGCGCTGCGATCAGGCCATCGACCAGCTCACCAAACAGGTCCACGAGAAGAACATTATCGTTGGAGATATCCGCCGCGTGGACGACACGCACATTGAGGTGGATAACATCGACCCCAGCACTGCTGGAGCATTTCGCGATCTGATCAGCACGCAATTCACCGACTGGGCTTCTTCTCCCGCCGCTGGCGTAGTGAACGGTTACCTGTTGACGATGCGCCCGACCGTCGTGGCCGATCTGCGTCGCGACACCATGACTCAAGCTCAAGAGACGGTGACGCGGCGTATCAACGCGCTGGGTTTGACGGAGCCGACCATTGCGCCCACGGGCCGCGGTGACAATGAAATCCTCGTGCAGCTTCCCGGCGAAGGCGATCCGAACCGCGCCCGGGCGGTAATTCAGGCGGGTGGACAGCTCACGCTCAACCGCGTGGCCGACGATCAAACGTATCCATCGGAAGTTGCGGCGCTGTCCGCGAAGGGCGGAGTACTGCCTCCGGGAACCGTGATTGTCCCCGGGAAATCCGAAGCGCAAAGCGGTTTTCCCGTGCAGACGGTTTATTACATTCTGGATCGCGCGCCGATCGTCACCGGGCAAGACTTGCGCGGCGCCAGCCCGGCCCCGAATGGAAGCAATCCCGGGCAATTTGAGGTGCGCTTCCAGCTCTCGACTTCGGCAGCGGCGCGCTTTGGGCCATTCACGGAGCAGCAATCGCAGTTGTCGCCCAAGGGGCGCATGGCGATCGTGCTGGATCATCAGGTGTATAGCGCCCCGGTGGTGAATAGCCGCATTGATGATTCCGGCGTGATCGAAGGGAATTTCACCGAGGAGTCCGCGAACGACCTGGCGCTGGTATTGCGCGCCGGAGCGTTGCCCGCTTCCATTAAATATCTGGAAGAGCGCACGGTGGGCCCTTCGCTGGGAGCTGATTCGATCCGCGCGGGCGTGCGAGCTTCCATCGGCAGCTTGATAGTGGTCATGATCTTTTTGGTGATCTATTATCGGCTGAGTGGTGTCAATGCAGTTGTGGCGCTGATTCTGAATTTGATAATCCTGGTCGCTTTTATGGCGATTGCCGGCGCAGTTCTAACGCTGCCTGGAATTGCCGGCGTAGTGCTGACGATCGGCATGGGCGTTGATTCCAACGTGCTGGTATTCGAACGCATACGCGAGGAACTGCGGAACGGCAAGGCGCCGGCAACGGCGGTGGATTCGGGCTTTCACAATGCGTTCAGGACGATCATCGACACGCACGTGACCACCCTGGTTTCGGCGGCGTTCCTGCTGCTATTTGGAACCGGGCCGGTACAAGGCTTCGCGATCACCTTGATCATCGGTTTGCTGGCGAACGTGTTTACTTCGATTTTTGTTTCCCGGGCGATTTTCGATTGGCATTTGTCACGCAAGGATCGCCAGGCGGAGCTTAGTATTTAACCCAGTCTTTAGGATATTTAGCTGTGCGGTGAGCAGGTGCAATTGTTTCAGAAAGGCGCGGGGGCGCGCCAGGTGCTAGCTGATTCCGGCGGTTATGAAGGACTTATAGTGCAGGGACGGGACTTAGAGCCTGCCCGGTGATATCAGCTCGACCAGACCGGCTGCAGGGAACTAACGCGACCGGACCGGTGTCAAACAAAGGTGGATAGGTATCGGAATGGAATTATTCAAGGGCGTTAATGTTGACTGGATGGGGAAGGCGAAGTACTTCGTCGCCTTGTCGTTGATCCTGCTGGTAGTGGGGTGGGCTTCGATTTTGAAAAACGGCGGGATGCGTTACGGCATTGATTTCCGCGGCGGCACGCTGGTGTATGTGCGGTTTGCCGGACCTGCGCCGCTGGATCAGATTCGCAAAGGCCTATCATCGGCCGGGCTGAATGACAGCACAATCCAGACGATCAGTGACAACGTGCTGGGCGGCGGTTCGCAGAACGATGTGGTGATTGGCTTGGAGCAGAAAGGCCAGAGCGACGAAACGTCGCTGGAATCCGGCAGGGAAGCGATCGTGAACGTGCTGCACAAGACGTTCGGCACGGCGGATGCGGCCAGCAAGCCGGATTTCAATTCCGTGACCAAGGAACAGTTGGCCGACGCGCTTACTGTAAAAGATCCGCTCGCGCTGGGAGCGGCGGCCGGTGATCGTTACAATCAGCTGGCGCAGCGTTTGCTCGCCGCGCGGGACGCCGATCATAGCGGCATTGTCACCAGCTTCGACCAGTTGAAAACCGTGGACGGCGTGACGCCGGCGGTGCTCAGCACTTTGAATAACGGATTCGTGCTCGGCAATTTTACAATTCGCGACGTGGAGATCGTGGGCCCCAAGGTCGGCGCCGAGCTTCGACTGCAGGCCATCCGGGCAACTTTGTATGCGCTGGCCGGCATGTTGATATATATTGCCTTCAGGTTTGAGTGGGTTTACGGAGCCGCGGCGGTAATCGCAGTGTTCCACGACGTGCTCATTACCCTGGGTTTCTTCTCGCTCTTCCATTTCGAAATTTCGCTGACGGTGATTGCGGCATTGCTGACGCTGGTGGGCTACTCGATGAACGATACGATCGTGATCTTCGATCGCGTGCGCGAGGACCAGCGCTTGATGCGGCGCGAAGCGTTTCCAGACGTGGTGAATAAGGCTATCAACCAAACTCTTTCACGTACGATATTGACCAGTGGATTAACGTTCCTAACCGTCCTGGTACTTTTCCTCATGGGCGGCCAGGTGCTTCGTGCTTTCTCTTTTGCCATGGTGGTAGGAGTTGTGGTAGGAACATACTCCAGTTTCGGTATTGCCGCACCCATAGTGGTGGTTTGGAACAAGTATCGCGGTCAGGGAACTGCCATTCGCGCCGGATCCGCAGCCGATAAGCGCGTGGTGGCAGCTGCTAGGAGGTAGGTGCCATGTTTGACGATCTAGTTGTATCCAGCGCCAATCCGAAAAGGACGAACAATTCCTGGACGGTGGCTCTTTCGGCCATCATTCAGGCTTGTTTGCTGGGCGTCTTGATTTTGATTCCGCTGATCTATACCGAGGCTTTGCCCAAGACGATGCTCACCACGTTCCTGGTGCCACCGCCTCCTCCTCCCCCGCCGCCACCTCCCGCCGCGGCGATTCAGAGAATCGTGAAACCGGTGGTGCGCCTGATCCATAACGGGCAGATGATGGCGCCCACGGTGATCCCGAAGAAAGTACAAATGATTAAAGAGGAGGAAATGCCGCCTGATGTCGGCGCGGTTGGCGTGGTCGGTGGCGTGCCCGGCGGCGTGCCGGGTGGTCAGGCCGGCGGCGTGCTGGGCGGCATCATCGGTGGCTCGGGTGGCGGCATGCCTCCCCCGCCGAAGGCGACTCCTTCGCGTATCCGTGTAGGCGGCAACGTAGCGGCGGCCAAGCTGGTTCGCCAGGTCACTCCGTTGTATCCGCCGATCGCCAAGACGGCGCACATTTCCGGGACGGTGATACTGCATGCGGTGATCGCCAAGGACGGCACGATTCAGGAATTGACTTACATTTCTGGTCCTCCGCTGCTTATGAAGAATGCGATGGACGCCGTGCGTCAGTGGCGCTACAGCCCCACCCTGCTCAACGGTGACCCGGTGGAAGTAGACACAACAATTTCGGTCGTCTTTACTTTGGGCGGTTAAGCAAGGCTTGCTTCAAGCTCTTCGCGGGGCTGGGGCGGAAATAAAATCCGACCGGCAGAATCTTGCTGCCTTGGTCGTTTCACAGGAACGGAGGATCAGATAATGCTTGCGAATTTACTTTTTGCCGGTGTGGTGATGTTTCAGCAGCCGACGGGTGAAGTGGGCTGGGACCTGGTCAGCATGTGGCACAACATGGGTATCCCTGCCAAAACCGTCGTAGCAATTCTATTTATTATGTCCGCCTGGTCAATCGGCATCATGATTGACCGCGCGTTGATGTACAGCGCCGCGCGCAAGCAATCGCGGATTTTCGTGCAGCAGGTGGCGGGCGCGCTGAAGGACAACAAGCTCGACGAAGCGATCTCCATCGCCGAGCGGAACAAGAAGAGCCACATCGCCAAGGTAGTCGCGACCGGCTTGTCTGAATTTCAGGCAGCTTCGGCGCAGGTGGGCGATGAAGAAGTGATCGAAGCGGCGAACCGCGGTCTGGAACGCTCGGTTGCGATCGTGCACGCCGAAATGAAGCGCGGCCTTTCGGGTCTTGCGACCATCGGCTCGACGGCTCCGTTCGTCGGACTGTTCGGCACGGTGATGGGCATCATCAACGCGTTCAAAGGCATTTCGGCATCGAAGGCCACCGGTCTATCGGCGGTTGCCGGCGGTATTGCTGAAGCGTTGGTCACCACCGCGCTGGGCTTGGTCGTCGCGGTTCCGGCCGTGTGGGCGTTCAACTATTTCACAAATAAAGTGGAAGCCTTCGACGTGGAGATGGACAACTCCTCGATGGAGCTGATCAACTACTTCATCACACGCCGCGGCGGGAAGAAGTAAGCCATGGCGTACAAGCCCAAAGCACCGCCGGTGATGGCCGCGCCGAACGTGATCCCGATGGCGGACATCATGCTGGTGCTGCTGATTATTTTCATGGTGGTCACGCCCATGTTGCAGAAGGGCGTCTCCGTGGATATGGCCAAGGTGAACAACGCCCGGGACCTGCAGGACGCGGACAAGGACGACGCCATCATCCTGGCCGTCACGCGTGACGGCAAGATGTATTTGGGCAGCACGCAGGTCTCGCTCGACGACATCACCACCAAGGTCAAGGACCTGATCGCCAACCGCCTGGACAAGACTGTATTCGTGCGCTCCGATTCGCGCGCGAAGTACGGCGATGTCGTCAAGGCTGTCGACGAAGTCCGTGCGGCGGGCGTGGATCATCTGGGCCTGCTCACGGAAAAGATCCGCCCGAAGGGTGGCGCGGCTCCTCCAGCACCTCCGCCCGGCACCTAGGCTTGGGCGCGAGCTGTAGTGCATAGAATATAAGGAGTTTTCCCATGGGAATGGCAGTTGGTGGCAGTAAAGGGTCGATGTCCGAACCGAACATCGTGCCTCTGATTGACGTGCTCTTGGTGCTGATCATCATTTTCATGGTGATCACGCCCACGATTCCCCAGGGGCTCGATGCCCTGGTGCCGCAGCCGACTCCTCCGAACCAGAAGCAGGACGACACGCTGCTGGCGAAGACCATCGTTGTGCAAGTCACCTCCAATGGAAAAGTGATGATCAATCAGGACGACACGACCTGGGACGCTCTGGGTCCACGCCTGGAAGACATCTTCAAACAGCGCGCCGAGAAAGTGGCTTTTGTGAAGGGCGACGACGCCGTGGAATTTGCCCAGGTGGCACGCGCGATTGATATCATGCGCGGCGCGGGAATTGACAATGTCGGCCTGATTACCGCGAAGATCGAAGCAGGGCAGTAGCTCGTCGCCGGCGGTGGCCAGCGCCGAACGTTTCGCAGACTTGCGGGTTCTCATCTATTCGGCGCAGCCTTCATTAAGGAGAGCAAGGGATGCAGCGGAAGCCTCACACAGTTTTTCTTCTCGCCGTGGTAATGGCCGCACTCGCCGCAGGCGCTGGTTGCGACAAATTGCGCGCGCGCGACAAGCTCAACAAGGGAGTGCAAGCGTATAAAGCCGGACAGACCGATCTGGCCATTGAAGATTTCAAGACGTCCAAAGAGCTGGATCCGGGCCTGACTAACGCGCGGATTTATTTGGCCACTGCATATTCCGCTCAGTACATCCCCGGCGCTCCCTCGCCTGAAAATATTCGCAACGGCCAACAGGCGGCGCAGGAGTTCAAAGACATCCTGGCGACCGATCCCAACAATCTTTCCGCGATCGATGGGCTGGGTTCGATTCTTTACAACATGGCCGGTGGTCCTCCCTTCGATCCGAAAATGATGGAGGAATCGAAGAGCTACCACCAGAAGCACATTCAATTAAAGCCGGACGATCCCGAGCCGTATTACTGGGTGGGCGTGATTGATTGGTCGCTGGCTTTCCGCGGCAATCGCGACCTGCGCGAGGAGTACAACAAGACCGCCAGGAAGTCCATTCCGGACACGGACGCCATGCCCCCCGCGCTCGCCACGCAGTTCCAGCAGAAGTACGGTGCGGTGGTGGATGAGGGCATCGCCAGCTTGCAGAAAGCCATTCAGTTGCGTGAGGACTACGACGACGCGATGGCCTATCTGAACCTGCTCTATCGCCAGAAGGCGGACATGGAAACCACCACGGACGCTCACGACGCCGATGTGAAAAATGCGAACGACCTGGTGGACAAGGTGAAAGCAATCAAGCAGAAGAAAATGGAGTCGCCGCAGCCGTCGTCCTAGACGCGGCGTTTTTCGAATCGCAGCATTTCCAACCGGCGGGTTTTCCACCCGCCGGTTTTTGTTTTTTGGCTTGTGAATAATGGGGCAAATGGACTTGCGTGGTAGTAGCTGGGGGAAATCTCAAATGAAAATGATTCGCGGCACGGTGACGACCCTGTTTTGCGTTCTTTTTCTGGCGTTCTTCGTCTCGAATTCTCGCGCGACGCGCATGACACTCTTATCGCATGCGGAAGACGGGGGCGACCCATGGTCCGCCGCGCAAATGGTGCAGCCGGCTGATCTGGCGAAGGAACTTGCTGCGCCGGCCCACCCTGACGAGCCAGCCGTGGTCTGCGTCGGTTTTCGTCCGCTTTATCAGGGCGCGCACATTCCGCACGCAGTGTTTCACGGCGCTGCTTCCACCGAGCAGGGGCTTGCGGAATTGAAGAAGTGGGCGCAAACGATTCCCAAGGCAACGAATGTTGTCTTGTATTGCGGCTGCTGCCCGCTGGCGCATTGCCCGAATCTGCGGCCTGCATTCGTGGCCATGCGCGATTTGGGTTTTTCCAATCTGCGCGTGCTGATTCTTCCGAATGACTTCAACACCGATTGGATCGAAAAGGGCTATCCCGTCGAGAAGGGGAAATAGCCGAGGCGTCGCCGGCGCCGTGTAGTGCCCTTGTCTGTGGGCGAGGGAATGAATCGCGCTCGGGAAATCCATATCCGGAGCGGGTTGTACAGGGGAGCGAACGCCGAAGCAAGCTTCGGGGAAGAAAAGCGGCGGCAAGCCGCCGCACTCCAAAATGGGCTAGGCTGGTGGAATTGAGCAGAGAATGCGCGATCGCGCCGCCGCATCCAGCCTGCTCGGCGATTACGACTTGCTCTGCGGAAACTTTTGCGGCTGCAGCGCCATGCCTAGCAGGCCGGCGATCAGCACGGCGGGATACAATTGGCCGATCAGTCCTTCGCAAATCGCGAGCGTGCGCGCGATGGGATGCACGGGAACGATGTCGCCATATCCGAGCGTCGTCAGCGTCGTAAAACTGAAGTATACGTAGCGCGCCATGGGGGACACCACTTCTTGAGTCGTTGCCGTGGGATGGATTGAGCCGGGAATGATCATGTCCGCCAGAGCGTATGCGTACGACCACATAAGGCCGATCAGCAGGTACGCCGCAATTGCTCCCAGCACGCGATGCAAGTTGATGATGCCGGGGCTGAATACCTGAACCAAGGTGATCAGGGCAAACGCCAGCAGGCAGGAGAGCAGCAGAACCGCTTCCAGTATGGGATGCGTGAACTTAGGCACGTAAGCGCCGGTCCAGTGCACCGCCAAGCCCGCGACCGTCAACAGAACCACCAGGATCGTCAGCGTGCGGCTGCGCTTGGTGGCTACCGCGCCGGAGAGCAGTAGAATCGAGATCACCAGATCAACGATGAATTTGCCGAGCCACCCCAGGCCGGCCAGCGGGAAGACCACGAAAATTATCAGGATCAGGATCGCCAGGAAAAACGTCAGGCTTTGATCCAGCAAGCGGATGCGCGCGAAGATTCCTCCCGGTTGCGGCGTCGCATCAATTTTAAATTCCGGTAGGTTCAATTTTCCGGCTCCGGGCTGCGGCAGTCACGGTACTTCCGCGGCCGCTGGGTGTCAATGTCGTGGCGTTTGACATCGTTCACTGCTCACACTAGGCTTTCGTCGGGTGCCCGTGGAATCTGTCGCGCGCAGGACGGCGCGGATGCGCTGCAGCAGTGGTTGTTTCGTCCAGGAGAAACATGAGAAAGTTCGTGCGCGTGGCGCTTTGCGTAATCTTTCTTCCGCTGGTGATGATGGTGTCTGCTATGCAATCCAATGCGCAGGACCGCACGCAAGGCCGCTCCATGGTTCTTTCTCGCCGGGGAGTGGTGGCTGCGGAAAACCCATTGGCGGCGCAGGCCGGAGCAACGGTGCTGGCCCACGGTGGCAACGCAATTGACGCGGCAGTCGCAACCAATGCGGTGATGGGCGTAGTTGAGCCAATGATGAATGGAATCGGCGGCGATCTTTTTGCGATTGTGTATGACGCGAAGACCGGAAAGCTTTACGGGTTGAATGCCAGTGGCTGGGCTCCCGCGGGGCTGTCCATCGAATTTCTCAAATCCAAAGGCATTGCGAAAATGCCGCAGGAAGGCATTCAGTCGGTCACGGTTCCGGGCGCCGTGGATGGCTGGTCAAAACTGCTCGCGCGTTTTGGCACGAAGAAATTCTCCGAAGTTCTGGCTCCTGCGATCTACTACGCTCGCGAAGGTTCTCCTGTGCCCGAATGGGATGCCGCGTACTGGGCGGAGGCGGTGGATTTTCTGAAGCAGGACAAGAATGCCGCGGCAACTTACCTCCTCGATGGCCGCTCGCCGCGAGTGGGCGAGATTTTCCGCAATCCCGATCTCGCGCATTCGCTGGAAGCGGTCGCTTCCGGCGGCAGAGATGGCTACTACAAGGGCGCAATCGCGAACACGATCGTGTCGCTATCGACCAAACTCGGCGGCACTATGACGCCAGCGGACCTGGCCGACTATTCCAGCGAATGGGTCGAGCCGATTTCGACCACGTATCACGGGTGGACCGTCTACGAGATTCCGCCGAACGGGCAAGGAATCGCCGCGCTGGAAATGCTGAACATCATGGAGCGATTTTCTCTCGCGCAATTTGGACACAACTCCACCGACGCATTGCACGCCATCATTGAAGCGAAGAAGCTGGCTTACGCCGATATGTACCGCTACGTCGCGGATCCAAAGTTCAGCCAGGTGCCCGTGCAGGGCATGCTCTCCAAGGAATACGCCGCGCAGCGCGCGAAGCTGATTGACATGGCCAAGGCAAATTGCAATGTGTCGCCTGGCGAGCCCGAGCTCGCGACGAGCGGCGACACGACTTACCTGACCGTCACCGACAAAGACGGCAACATGGTGTCCCTGATTCAGAGCAACTATTCTGAGTTCGGGTCGGGCCTGGTGGCGGACGGCACCGGTTTTGCGCTGCAAAATCGCGGAGGGCTTTTCAGTCTTGACCCCAATTCCCCGAATAAGCTCGCCGCTCACAAGCGACCTTTGCATACGATCATTCCGGGGTTCATGAGCAACAGCCAGGAACGGGTTGCGTTCGGAATCATGGGCGGCTTCAATCAGGCGCAAGCCCACGCGCAATTCGTTTCCAACGTCGTGGACTTCGGCATGAATATTCAAGAAGCTTTGGAGGCCGCGCGTTTCAGGAAGGTAACGTTTGCAGGCTGCGATGTGGATCTGGAGGATCGCATCCCACTCGCTGTTCGCGACGGCCTTACCCAGCGCGGCCATCAGATTAAACTTCACGGAGCCTACTCGGCCACCATGGGCGGCGGACAGGCCGTGCAGCGCGATATTTCCACCGGAGTGAACTACGGTGCCTCCGATCCGCGAAAAGATGGCGAGGCCATCCCCGAGCCGTCCCCGCAGAAATAAGCCGCCGCACCCGACGGTAGAGACGATTCCCGACAATTCCCCCGATTCAAAACCCACACGCTAGCTGCCACAGGAATGGCTCGCGGTGGGGCGGCGCTCAGAATATAATGGTATATGGAACCGGCAAGTAAACCTGCCATTACGCAAGCTGCGCGCCGCACGGTGGATCTGCGCTTTGTCGAACTGACGGACAAGGTGCGCCGCAATCGCCCGGGCGACGACCTCGATCTGTTGCGGCGCGCTTACGATTTTGCGGCGGAGCAGCATAAGACACAAACGCGCCTCTCCGGCGAGCCCTTCCTCTCCCACCCTGTAGAAGTGGCGCACATCCTCGCGGACATGAAGCTGGATGTGACGTCGCTCTGCGCGGCGCTGCTGCACGACGTGGTCGAAGACACAAAAATTCCGCTGGAAACAATCTCCGAACATTTTGGGCCCGACGTTGCACGTCTGGTGGAAGGCGCGACCAAGATCAGCCGGCTGGATTTGCTGGCGCCTGAAGCGCGCCAGGCAGAGAACGTCCGCAAGATGCTGCTGGCGATGGTGAACGACGTGCGCGTGGTGGTAATCAAGCTCGCCGACCGCCTGCACAACATGCGCACGCTGGAATATCTGGATTCGGAAAAACAGCAGCGCATCGCGCGCGAGACGCTTGATATTTACGCGCCCGTCGCGAACCGTCTGGGCATGGGCCTGATTCGCGGAGAGCTCGAGGATCTTTCCTTCCGTTACCTGGAGCCCGAAGCGTTTTTCGAGCTCCAGAAAAAACTCGCCACCAAGCAGAAGGTGTTCGATAAATTTCTACTGGAAGTGCAGGATTCCATCCGCGACAAGATGGTGGAGACGGGCATACCCGCCGAAGTACAGGCGCGCGTGAAACGCTTCTACTCGCTGCACCTGAAAAGCCAAAAACAGCAGCGCACGCTCGATCAGGTGTACGACCTGCTAGCGATACGCGTGATTACAGACACGGTGAAAAATTGTTACGCGACGCTCGGCGTGATTCACCAGATCTGGCCGCCGGTGCCGGGCCGCTTCAAAGATTACATCGCCATGCCGCGGCCGAACCTCTACCAATCGCTGCACACCACGGTGATTCACGGCGGCCAAGCGTTTGAAGTGCAAATTCGCACCCAGGACATGCACCGCATCGCCGAGCAAGGCGTCGCCGCACACTGGAAATACAAAGACGGACGCACGGAAACTTCCAGCGCCGATGACCAGCGCATCGTCTGGATGCGCCAGCTGATCGAGTGGGTGCAGGAAATGCAGGAGCCCAGCGAGTTTCTTTCCACCCTGCGCGTGGACCTGTATCCCGAAGAGGTTTACACCTTCACGCCGATGGGCCGGGTGGTAGTGTTGCCGCGCGGCGCCACGCTGATTGATTTCGCCTATGCCGTGCACACCGAAGTGGGCCATCAGTGTACGGGCGCAAAAGTGAACGGCGCGATTGTGCCGCTGCGCCATTCCGTGGCGAATGGAGACGTGATCGAAATCATCACGCAGAAGGGGCACGAGCCTTCGCGCGATTGGCTTTCCTTCGTGCACACCTCGCGCGCGCGCAGCAAAATCCGCCAGTGGATCAATCTGCACGAACGCGAGCAGGCCAAAGACGTCGGCAAGCGCCTGCTGGAGAAGGAAGCGCGCCAGGCGGACATCACGCTGAAGAAAATCACGCCGGAAACCTGGCAGCGCGTCGCTTCCGAATACGGTTGCGGGCGCATTGACGATCTGTACGCAGACCTGGGCTACGGAAAATGGTCGGCGCGGCAGGTGCTCGCGAAAGCCAGCGGACAGCCGCTGACCGATCCCTCCGAAGAGAAGCAGCCGAAGATCGTAGACACCATGAAGCGCATGCTGGGCATGAACGACGGCGCGATTCTGGTGCGCGGCCACGACGATCTGATGGTTTATCGCTCGAAATGCTGCAACCCGATTCCGGGAGACGATGTGATCGGTTACGTCACGCGCGGCCGCGGTATCGCGGTGCACAGCAAAAATTGTCCCAACGTACAGAATTTGCTTTACGACGCCGAGCGGCGCATCGCGGTGGAATGGGCGGGCCAAACGCAAGCGACTTTTCCGGTGCGCCTGCGCATTCTCACCGAGGATCGTCCCGGGATGCTGGCCAGCATCACCACAGTGATCAGCGACAACGGCGCGAATATTCGCACGTTTGAAAGCGGCGGGCAGGATCTGCGCGCGCGCATCGAAGTCGCGCTCGATGTGCAGGACCGCAAGCAGCTGGAACGCATCCTCTCCGGAGTGAAGCGGATTCCCGGCGTGTTTGATATCGAGCGCGTTTACAACGTCTAGCTTGTGCACTGCATGGAGCCGTGCCCGCACGCTTTCCGAACGCTTGATCGCCTAAAACCCGTAATCATTCCGCGTCAGGCCGCTCTGCGCGGCTATTCACTCGGTACAATGAAAGCAATGGGAGCCGTACAGGCAACCTGTTCCGCCCGCGGATCGGGCCGCATTGTGCGCCGCAGAAGTGCGTTCGTGACGGTTCTAGTGTTCGCCGCTCTGTTTTCGCAGATCGCGTGTGAAAGTCTGACTCCTCTGAATACCAAGCCGCTCGACAACGCCGGAATGAATTACAGCACCATCAAGGAATTGAAGGCGCTGCACATTACAGCCGCGGAGGTCGACGAAATCGCCAAGGTGCGCCAGTCCGGCCTAAGTGATTCGGATTGCATAACGCTGCTGCAGATTTTTCATGGCCGCGGCGAATCGTTTACGGCGGGGGACGCGATCGCGTCGTTGCATCAGTCGGGGTTGAGCGAACCCAGCATCTTGGCGCTCGCGGGCATGGACCAGGTGGGCCTGGGCTACGGCGAACTGCAAGCGATGCACCTGGCGGGACTCTCTGACGCTATCGTGCTGGAGGTGGCGCGCCATCACGCCTCGGGAACGCCGGCGCTTTCCGGCGCCTCACTAGGCATGCTGCGGAATCTGCGCATCGATAACGCCACGTTGCTGGAACTGGTGCGGCGCGGGATTCCCGATTCCCAAGCGTCCGAAATCATCGCGCTGCGCCGCCATGGTTCCACCGACGCAGAAATCTTGCGCCGTTTCACCGCCTCTTAGGCGCGGCTGTACAGGCCGCAGAGAAATTGAGGGTGTCATCCCAAACCCGCGATAGCGGGTGAGGGATCTGCTTTTTGCGCGTGCAATACCTAAGGCTGATTCCTATTTTCCCTTTTCGATTTTCTACACTCAAAGCTAGAATCCTTGCATCTTGATTCGCGTCGCGCCGCGTTCGCTTTGTGCATTGCTCCCTGTTGTGGTCCTTTTGCTTTGTGCGACCAGCTGCACCGTGCCGCTGGCTCCCGGTTATCAAATTCTGAAGGAATCGCGCGAAGTGAACTTCAATGCCGGTCCACCGCCGGAATTGCAGGTTCGCACCAGCTACATGCTGCGGAATTCCGGCCTTAGCGATTTAGCGTTCATCGACGTGATTTTTCCGAACGAGAAAATCTACGGACGAACCAAGCTCCGCGTCGAATGGAATGGCCATGAAGTGACGCCCGAAGCGCTGCCCCCGGAATATCAGAAGGAGCATCCGGACACGTTGCGGCTGCCGTGCGATCCGCCGTGGGCGCGCAAGGAAGAACGAGGTCTGCAAATTAACTACAGTTTTGTATCGCCGGCCGAGCAAGGCGCACGCGTTACCCTTGGCGCAGACAATTTTCATCTCGGTTCGCGCGGCTGGATTCCTTTGCCGCAGCCGCCGAACCGAGTCCTGGCTCCCTATCCGGAGCGGCCGCCGAAAACTTTTTACACCGTTCGCGTGCCGAACAATTTTCTGGTACTCGCTGGCGGCACGCCTGCGGGCCGCAAAAAAGCCGAGAACGAGACCGAATATCGCTTCCAGTTGCGCACGAATGACTTGCCCGCCTACATTGTGGCGGGCCGTTACGTCGACTCGTCGCCACGGGAGAAATCAGCGGACAATTCCGCGGTTTCGTTTTGGACGAAGCAACCGCTGCAAGGCGATCCCGCCGCTGCGGCACAGCGCATCGCCGCCGCATGGTCCGCGCTGCAACAAGATTTCGGCTCGCTCGAAAAAAATATCCCCGGGCCCCATATTGTGGAGTCCCCGGAATTGCGCGCACGCTCCAGAGACGCGGATCAAAGCGCGGCGGCGTCTTTTCCGGGTGGCGCGTTGGTGAATTCGAGCGCGCTGGCTCTGGGTTTCCAGAGCGAAGAACTGACGCAGGGCATCAATCAGGCCCTGGCGCACAGCTGGTTCGGTGTGGAGATGTATCCGGCGGAGGATGCCGCGGTGGGCATCGGCGAGGGGCTGCCGAATTACGCCACGATCGTGGTGGACGAAGCGAGCGGCGGCGAGCCCGCGCGACGGCGGCGGATCCAGCAGTTTCTCCATACCTATGAGACCGGAGTTCAGAAGACTGCCGGAATGCCAGCTTCGGAACAATCGATCGTTACCACCATGCTCTACGATCCCTTTCCGCGGCGGCGCATCGCCGCGGCCAAGGCAGCTCTATTTTTCGTAGCTCTTGAAGACACGTATGGCGAAGCTCCGGTGCGCAAAGGCCTGGCGCAAGTGGTTGCGTTACTGCGCGGCAAGGAAGTAGGCTTCAACGACCTGCGCGCGGCGCTGGAGCAGACCACGGGCAAGAATCTGGCCGAGCCGTTTCGCGTGTGGCTTTACAGCACGGGAATGCCGCAGGACTTTCGCAATCGCTACGCAGAGGAAAAGTAGAAAAGTAAAAACAGAAAAGAGAAACTGAAAACCCGGGCGGCCCGTATGCGCGCACGAATGAGCTGGCCCGCAGGGATTTGCTTTTCCATTTTCTCGTTTCCAATTTCCATCTTCAGCCATAAGGAGGGTTTGTGAGGGAAGTGATTTTCACCGAAAAAGGACCGAAAGCGATTGGCCCGTATTCGCAGGCGATCAAAGCCAACGGCTTCATATTCGTTTCCGGCCAGACGGCGTTCGACCCGACCACCGGCAACGCGCTGACCGGAGACGCGGCGCAGCAAACCGAATGCATCATGGAAAATTTGCAGGCCATCGTGCAGGCCGCGGGCTCCTCGCTGGACCGCGCCGTGCGACTGGGCGTGTTCTTGAAGGACATGAACGATTTCGCAGCGGTGAACGAGGTCTACGCGCGCTATTTTCCCAAGGATCCTCCGGCGCGCACGACGGTGGAAGTGGCCCGCCTGCCGCGCGATTTCCGCGTGGAAATTGATCTAATCGCGCTGGCGTAGCGTGGCGCAATGAAGGAAGACACAAGGATCGGCGGGCCGAGCGGAAAATTTCCCGCCACGCGCTGGTCCGCCGTTGTGGCCGCGCGAAGCGACGACCCGCAAGAACGATCGCGGGCGCTCGGTGCGATCTTGGCGGTCTACTGGAAGCCGATTTATAAATACCTGCGCATACGCTGGAATAAATCGAACGAAGATGCCAAGGATGTGACGCAAGAGTTTCTCGCGCAGCTGATCGAAAAGAAATATTTGAGCGATTTCGATCCAGCCAAGGCGCGTTTGCGAACTTTTCTGCGCGTCTGCGTGGACCGTTTCGTCGCCAATCAGAACAAAGCCGCGAGCCGGCTGAAGCGCGGGGCAGGCGTGCCGCATGTGGCGCTGGATTTCGCAGGTGCCGAAGCAGAATTCGCGCGCGCAACATCCCCGCCGGCGCCAAACGCATCGGCTGAAAGCTTCGACGAATATTTCGAGAAGGAATTCGTGCGCAATCTTTTCACGCTGGTGGTGGCGGATCTGCGCTGTTTTTGCGAGACGCGCGGCAAGTCGCGTCATTTTGAATTGTTCGAGCGCTACGATCTCGACGACTCCGGCTTATCACGCCCGAGCTATACGGAGATGGCGCAGGAATTCGGGATCGCCGTAACGGACGTAACCAACCACCTCGCTTTCGCGCGGCGCGAGTTCCGGCGCATCGCACTGGAGAAACTTCGCGAGATGACTTGTTCCGAAGCGGAATTCCGCCGCGAAGCTCGCGTGCTGCTCGGAGTGGAATCCGCATGAACTGGCTTTCGGACGAGGCGGTCGCACGGCTGCGTTCGGTGGGCGCCGAGCCGGATTTCACCGGAACTCGCTATCGCCTGATCGAGCGCATCGCGAGCGGTGGCATGGGCTCGGTGTATTTGGCCGAGGATGCGGCGCTTGACCGGCGCGTCGCTATCAAAATTCTCGACGTCCCGGATTCCAGCGGCGAGCTCGCGGCTCGTTTGCAGCGGGAAGCGCGGATTCTGGCAAAGCTGGAACATCCGGGGATCGTGCCGGTGCACGATGCCGGCACGCTGGCGGACGGCCGCGTTTTCTACGCGATGAAATTTGTGGAGGGCGAGTGCCTGGATCGTTTTTCTGAACATGAGAGCACATTGCCTGGCCGGTTGCGAATCTTCCAGCGGATCTGCGACACGGTCGCGTTTGCACACACGCGTGGCGTGCTGCATCGCGACCTGAAACCTGAAAACATCATGACCGGGCCGTTCGGCGAAGTGCTGGTTATGGATTGGGGCGTGGCGAAGATTTTGTGCGGCAATCGGATTTCCACCCCGGCCGGAACGGCAAATGGCCAACCGCTCAACGATCTTAGAACCCTCACAGTGGTCCCATCCCCCGCGCCGCTGCAGACGGCTCATGGCGCGGTTCTCGGCACGCCGGGCTACATGGCGCCGGAACAGGCGCGCGGTGACGTGGAGCATCTCGACGAGCGCGCCGACATTTATTCGCTGGGTGCGATACTGCAGTTTTTGGTTGTGTCGGGCGCGCGCGGCGAACAAACCACGCCCCGCGCGCTGACAGCGATTGCCCGAAAGGCTATGGACGCCGACCCGGCTGCTCGTTACGCTTCGGCGTCTCAGCTGGGCCAGGATGTCGCGCGCTATCTGGACGGCCTGCCGGTGATGGCTTATCCCGAAAGTCCCTTGCAGAAGATTGGGCGCTGGGCCGCGCGGTATCGCCTGGCGATCGTGCTCGTGCTGACATACCTTGTCGTGCGCGCGCTGCTGATTTTCTGGTTCCGGCGCTAAAGGAATTTCGATTCGCGGTTAATAGAATAACGAGGGCTGGAGAAGGTGTGCGCCCCGGAGGAATTGGATGAACAAGATCACGTACGGGCTGATTTTAGGCGGCATTCTGGGGATTTTCGACGGGCTCACTTCGTGGTTCACGCCTGCGGTGCGGCCGCAGCTGATGGGGATCGTGCTGGGGTCCACGTTCAAGGGTTTGCTGGCGGGCGTCTTGATCGGGATATTCGCGCGCAAAGTACATTCGCTGGGCCTGGGCGTGCTGTTCGGGCTGGCTGTGGGATTGTTGTTTGCATTCTTCATCGCTTACATGCAGCGGAATTATTACGTCCAGATCATGGTGCCCGGCGGATTGGTGGGGCTGATCGTGGGCTACGCCACACAAAAGTACGGGGATTCCTCGACTGCCTCGACATCGCGAACCTGAGCGGCGAGTTCGCCCTGACACCGGGCGCTCGCGCCAAGTGTGTACCTCTTCGTCCACGCACGTGGCGTGCGGCGCGATTTTTCAGTATCCTAGTCTCGTTCACAAAAACCGTAAAGATTCGGTGGGAAAATCATTCGGTTACGCACTTCGGTCCCCTCCGTGCGATAGAAGCTGGAACCTTGATCAGCGCTCTGCACGCGCAGCCAATACGTATGCCATTTCAGCGCTGTCGCGAAGCTGCGCCCGATTCCATTTTCAGGATTGTTCGGCAATAATTACCGGTGAGCGAATGCCTGAGACCATTTTTGACTTGATCGTGATCGGCAGCGGCCCGGCGGGCCAGAAGGGCGCGATTTGCGCCGCGAAATTGCGCAAGCGCGTGGCCGTCGTTGATCGCACGCTGATGATTGGCGGCGTTTGCGTGCACACCGGCACCATCCCCAGCAAGAGCGTTCGCGAAGCCATCTTTCAATTAACCGGCAACGCCGTAAAGGCTTTTTACGGCGACAACTATCGCGGCAAGAACGACATTTCCGTGCAGGACCTTTCCTTCCGAGTGCGCAGCATAATCGCGCGCGAAACCGAGGTAATTCGCGCACAACTGAAGCGCAACGGCGTGCAGATTTTTCAAGGCACCGCGCAATTCTCGGATCCGCATACCATCGAAGTTCAGGGCGACACCGAAAAACACGTTCTCCACGGCGAACACATTCTGATAGCTTGCGGCACGCGTCCGGCGCGCAATCCGGAGATTCCCTTTGATGATAAACGCATCGTGGATACCGACCGCCTCACGGTGCTGGAAGGGCTGCCGCGCGAACTGATCGTGGTCGGCGCCGGGGTCGTCGGCCTGGAATACGCATCGTTCCTTGCTGCGCTGGGCTCGGAAATCACCTTGATTGATCAGCGTCCTACGCTGCTGGACTTTGTGGACCGCGAAATTATTGAATCGCTTGCCTACCATCTGCGGCAGATGGGCACCACGTTCCGGCTCGGTGAGAAGGTTACGCGCGTCGGCATCGATCCGCTGCGTGATCGCGTTTTTGCGGAGCTTGAAAGCGGCAAGAAAGTACAGGCGGACGCCTTGCTCTATGCCGTGGGCCGCCAGGCGAACGGGGATCAACTGCGCATTGAAGCCGCGGGTCTGGATTCCGGTGAGCGCGGCAAAATTAAAGTGAATGAACACTATCAGACGAATGTGCCGCATATTTATGCGGCCGGCGACGTCATCGGGTTTCCGGCGCTGGCGAGCACTTCCATGGAGCAAGGGCGCCTGGCGAGCTGCCACATGTTTGGCGCGCCCTCCGAGCACATGCCCGAGCTTTTTCCGTACGGTATCTACACGATCCCGGAAATTTCCATGGTGGGGCAGACGGAAGAAACGCTTACAGCCAAGAAAGTTCCCTACGAAGTGGGTATCGCGAAATATAACGAGCTTGCCAAGAGCATGATGCTGGGCGATGAAAGCGGCATGTTGAAGCTGCTATTCGATCGCAATACGCGCAAGCTGCTGGGCGTGCACGTGATCGGTCAGCGCTCCACCGAAATTATTCACATCGGCCAGGCCGTGATGTATTACGGCGGCTCTATCGAATATTTCCGCGATACGGTGTTCAACTACCCAACCCTGGCGGAAGCCTACAAGGTGGCCGCGCTCGACGGGCTCAACAAACTCTAGGCGACGGGTCGTTTTTGTTCAGCCGAACCATCCGCGGCCTTGCAGACTCTCAACCACTCACATAATATTTGAATGGTAGGAGGTGCTCCTTGATCTCGTTCACCGTCAATGGCAAGCCTGTCACCGTGGAGGATCCCCCGTCCACTCCGTTGCTTTGGGTGATCCGCGATTCCCTGAATCTTACTGGCACAAAATACGGCTGTGGCATGGCGTTGTGCGGCGCTTGCACGGTACATATTGACGGGCAAGCGGTGCGCTCCTGTGTTGCGCCGGTTTCGCGCGCGGAAGGAAAAAAAATCACCACCATCGAAGGAATTTCCCCCGACCTCACGCATCCGCTGCAACAGGCATGGATCGAAATTGATGTGCCGCAATGCGGTTACTGCCAGTCCGGGCAAATCATGAGCGCGGCCGTGTTACTCGCCGAAAATTCCAAGCCCACAGATGAAGATATTGATGAAGCGATGTCTGGCAACATCTGCCGCTGCGGCACCTATCCGCGCATCCGGCGCGCCATTCATCGCGCCGCTGAGATTCAAGCGCAGCGAGGTGGCAAGTGAGCGTCGCCACGGAAATCAAACGCCGCGAATTTCTGAAAGCAGGCGCCGCCCTGGGCGGCGGGCTGCTGATCAGCCTTTACGTTCCGGAGTTTGCGCCTGCAGCGCGCTCCGCCGCGAAGCCCGTGGCGCTGAACGCCTTCGTGCGCATCGGCACCGACGAATCCGTCACCGTGATATCCAATCACTCGGAAATGGGTCAAGGAATTTACACATCACTGCCCATGTTGCTGAACGAAGAACTCGAAGCGGATTGGGCGCGCGTTCGCGTGGAGTCCTCTCCCGTGGATGCGGTTTACAACCACACTGTTTTCGGGATCATGATGACCGGCGGCAGCACCACTACAAATTCAGAATACGATCGCTTCCGTAAAATGGGCGCGATGGCGCGCATCATGCTTGTCGCTGCCGCGGCGCAATCCTGGGGTGTGGATGCGCAAACGTGCCGCGCTGAAAAGGGTTTCGTGATCCACACGGCTTCGCGCCGCCGCGCTTCGTACGGCAGCCTGGCTGAGGCGGCTGCTAAAATAGCGGCGCCAACAGATATTCCGCTGAAGGATCCCAAGGATTTCACTTTGGTAGGCAAGCCCGTGCATCGCCTGGATACTCCTTCGAAGACCAATGGCTCAGCGCAGTTCGGACTGGATGTGTACATTCCCGGAATGCTGACGGCGGTGGTCGCGCGCGCGCCGGTATTCGGCGGAAAAGTTGTGAGCTTTAATGCGGACAAGGCTAAAGCTATTCCCGGCGTCGTGAATGTCGTGCAGGTTCCTTCCGGCGTCGCGGTCGTTGCCAAAGGCTTTTGGCCGGCGAAGCTTGGCCGTGAAAAACTGGAAATTAATTGGGATGACGGTCCTGGAGCCGCAATATCCACCGTCGAAATGCGCGCGAACTTTTCCGCGCTGTCGAAAACCCCCGGCTTGGTCGCGCGAAAAGTCGGCGACCCCGCCGGCGCTCTCGCGAGTGCCGCGAAAACCATCACCGCCGAGTACGAAGTGCCTTATCTTGCGCACTGCATGATGGAACCGCTGAACACCGTGGTGGATTTGCACGAAGATCGCTGTGAGATTTGGACCGGCACGCAATTCCAGACAGGCGATCGCGCCGCTGCCGCAAAAGTGGCCGGATTGAAGCCCGAGCAAGTTACGCTGCACACCACGCTGCTGGGCGGCGGATTCGGCCGGCGCGCCAATCCGTCGTGTGATTTCGTCACGGAAGCTACGGAAGTTGCCAAGGCCGCGAAATCTCCCGTGAAGGTTGTATGGACACGCGAAGACGATATTCGCGGCGGATGGTATCGCCCCATGTGGTACGACCATTTTGCCGCGGGCCTGGACGCGAGCGGCAACCCCGTTGCGTGGACTCATACCATCGTGGGCCAATCCATCATGGCGGGCACGATGTTCGAATCCTTCGGCATCAAGGACGGAATCGACTCGGCGTCCGTCGAGGGCGCCGCGGACATTCTCTACGGAATTCCCAACGTGCAAGTGGATTTGCACAGTCCCAAGAACCAAGTTCCCGTGCAGTGGTGGCGCTCGGTAGGCCATTCGCATACTGGATTTTCCGTCGAGGCGTTTCTCGATGAAGTTGCGCACGCCGGCGGCAAGGATCCTTACCAGTTGCGCCGCACGTTGCTTGCGAGTCAGCCGCGCGAGCTGGCCGTCCTGGACCTCGCCGCGCAGAAAGCGAATTGGGGTAGCCCGCTTCCCGCCGGACGCGCGCGCGGAATCGCCACTCACTTCTCGTTCGATAGTTACGTGGCGCAAGTCGCGGAAGTCTCGGTGGAAAAAGATGGCACGGTTCGCGTGCATCGCATGGTGGCGGCGGTGGATTGCGGGCGCACTGTAAATCCCGACACGGTGAAGGCCCAGCTCGAAGGCGGGATCATTTTCGGGCTCACCGCTGCTTTGAAAACCGAGATAACGCTTGATAAAGGCCGCGTGCAGCAGCGCAATTTTCACGATTACCCGATGGTGCGGATGTTTGAATCGCCAGCGATCGACGTGTACATCGTTCCGAGCACCGAGCATCCCACGGGAGTCGGCGAGCCGGGTGTTCCACCCGTGGCTCCCGCTGTGACCAACGCGATTTTTGCCGCGACGGGCAAGCGCGTGCGCCGGTTGCCGATTAAAACAGAAGATTTGCGTTCCGCATGAGCATCCACGGCGAGGTCGCGAACATGGGCAAAATCACGATGAGAAAATGGCCGATCGTACATGCGTTGCTCGTTTCCGGGGTTCTGGCGGCGTGCGTTCCAGCGCTCGCACAGCAACAGAGCACGCTCGCCACTTCGTCGAGTACAGTGCGTGCCGTTCTGACCGCGTCTGCCGCAACAAACGGCGCCGCTAAATCGGATGCGGCAGCCGCGCAAGCCGCTTTCAATCGCGCCTGGACTGTTTTCGTTTCTCCGCGTTGCCAGAACTGCCATCCGTCCGGCGACGCGCCGCTGCAAGGAGACGACAGCCACGTGCACATTCAGGACGTCAAGCGCGGGGCCAGCGGCAAAGGCGTTTACGGGATGAGGTGCAACACCTGCCACCAGGCGGCGAATCTTCCCGGCGACAACATGCCGCCCGGAAATCCGAAATGGTCGCTGCCCCCTGTCCATATGAAGATGGTCATTCAGGGCGAAACCGCCGGCGAGTTTTGCCGCCAACTGAAGGATCCGACCAAGAACGGAGATCGCACTCTCGCGCAGATCATGGAACACGTTTCAACGGACGACCTGGTAGGTTGGGGCTGGAATCCGGGAGATGGACGCACCCTGCCGCCGCTCACCCGTCCGGAATTCGTGGCCGCCATGAAGGCTTGGGTGGATAACGGCGCCGCCTGTCCGCAGTAAGGAACGCCAAGGCTCAGTTTTTCTCTGCGGCCACTGCGCGCGCCTCTGCGCTCTCTGCGTTGAAGGTTTTGCTTTAGCTTCGCTGGCACTTCTCGGCGTCCTCTGCGGTGCGTCTTTTGACGTTTAGCCGGCCCGCCGCATTTTGTCCCAACTGGAGTATGATACCCCTCGCGACGTCCTCGCATCCCCGGCGGGAAGGGGCCTTTCATGAGTCATCGGTTCACGATTGGTGTCGAGGAAGAATTCCAGATCGTAGATCCCACCTCGGGCGAACTGCGTTCGCACGTCAGCGAATTGATGGAAGCTTCCTCGCCTGGCCTCGGCGAACAAGTGAAGCGCGAGATGCATCAGTCCATCATCGAAATCGGCACAAAAATTTGCGCGGATGTGCACGAGCTGGAGGCGGACATGCGCCGCACTCGCGGTGAGCTGGTGCGCGCCGCCGAAAGCCGCGGCCTGCAGGTTGCTGCCGCCGGAACCCATCCTTTTTCCTCCTGGATTGACCAAGTGATTTCTCCGGGCGAGCGTTACCAGAATATCGTCGAGGAAATGGGCCAGTTGGCGCGTTCGCTGCTGATTTTCGGCATGCACGTGCACGTGGCTGTGCCAGATCGCACCACCATGATCGATCTGATGAACATGGCGCGCTACTTCCTGCCGCACTTGCTGGCGCTTTCCACCAGTTCACCTTTCTGGATGGGCCGCGACACCGGCCTGAAATCATTTCGCACCACAGTGTTTCGCAGATTCCCTCGCACCGGCATTCCCGATCATTTGAGTTCCTGGAATCAGTATGAGGATTATGTGGATCTGCTGGTGCGGCTGCATTGCATAGACAATGCCAAAAAAATTTGGTGGGACGTGCGCCCGCATCCGACATTCGGCACGCTGGAATTTCGCATTTTCGACGTAGTGACGCGCGTGGACGAGGCTATCGCCATCGCGGCGCTTACGCAGGCCATCGTCGTGAAGCTGCATCGCCTCTACACACGGAACATGGGTTTCCGCATGTACCACCGCGCGCTGATCGAAGAAAATAAGTGGCGCGCGGCGCGTTGGGGCATCGAAGGCAAGCTGATTGATTTCGGCAAGCAGGCGGAAGTGCCGATGCCGGTGCTGATGGAAGAGCTATTCGAATTTGTTGATGACGTGCTCGACGAACTCGGTAGCCGCGCCGCGCTTGAACCGATTCGCGGAATTTTTCACCACGGCACCAGCGCCGAGCGTCAGTTGCGCGTGCACAAAGAGACCGGCGACCTGCATTCGGTCGTTCGACACATCGTCGCGGAAACCCGTGAAGGCGTGTCGCTGCCGGCCAGCTCTGCAGCCGGCGGGCCCCAGTCGTCTTAGCGCTGGTGTGTTGAATTGGAGTGTGGAATCGCTGTGCATCCATACGAAAGGAATCGTAAACCATGAAAATCGGACTACTCTGCGGCCGCGAATACAGCTTTCCTCCGGCCTTCATTGACAAAGTGAACGAACTGGGCAAGAAAGATGGCATCACCGCTGAGTGTGTGAAGATCGGCGGCACGGTGATGGGCGAGCTGGCGCAATACAAAGTAATCGTGGACCGCATTTCCCACGAGGTGGAGTATTACCGCGCCTACTTGAAGCACGCCGTGCTGCAAGGCACGTACGTCATTAACAATCCTTTCTGGTGGACTGCCGACGATAAATTCTTCAATTACGCCGTAGCTGCAAAATTGGGCCTGGCGATTCCGAAGACGGTGGTGCTGCCGCAAAAATCCTATCCGCCGACCGTGGACATCAATTCCGAATCGCTGCGTAACCTGATCTATCCGATCGATTGGGACGCGCTGCTCGATCACGTCGGCCGGCCCGCGTTTTTGAAGCCTTATTCCGGCGGCGGGTGGAAGCAAGTCTACAAAGTCCACAATCGCGAGGAGCTGATCGCCGCTTACGACGGCACCGGGCCCACCTGCATGACGCTGCAGGAAAATATTGATTTCAGCCACTACGTGCGTTGCTTCACGTTCGGCAAAATGGATATTCTTCCCGTGGCGTACGATCCAAAGGAGCGCCGCTACCTCGTGGACCACAATTATCTCTCGGCCGAAGTGGGCGCGCGCGTGGTGCGGGACGCGCAAACCATCAATCAGGCGCTGGGCTACGAGATGAACACCATCGAATTCGCAGTCCGAGACGGTGTCCCTTACGCGATTGATTTCCTGAATCCCGCGCCGGATTTCGAGCACGACCGCATCACCGAATTTTATTTCACGCACGTGGTGGACCGCATGGCGCGACTGGTGATTGACCGCGCGTTGCGCGGCGATCCCACTTTTCCGTGGCCGCGCTGGGAAGAAATGCTGGGGATTGGCGCGGGGCCTGCGGGCTTCATCGGCACGCCGGCGAAAAAGACCGTCGGAGCGAAGACTGCATGAGCGGTTCGGCTCCTGCTTCCCATTCGCAGTCCAGTGCCGCCGAAACGCCGGCGGAGGTGTGGCACCGGTTGCTTCGGCCTGATGTAGAGCTGGCTCCGGCATTTCTCGCTGAACTGAATGCGCGAATGCGCGCGGAAAAACTCACTTTCGGTGAGCGCATCCACTGCCCGTTCCTGCGCCCGTTTTTTCTTACTGCTGAGGACGAGCAGCGCGTCCGCGTCGTAGCCGAAGCGATTGCCGCTCTGGGCGAACGCGTGGTGAAGCAATCACTCGCCGACCCGCGCCTGCTGGCGCAATCGGCGCTAAGCCCGGAGGAAGAACGGCTCGCGCGCATCAATCCGCGCTACGGCACGTCCAGCACCGCTTCGCGCCTCGATGCTTTCCTGCTGCCCCATTCGCTACAGTTCGCTGAATATAACGCGGAATCTCCCGCTGGTTTGGGTTACGCGGAAACACTTGCGAATGTTTTTCTCACGCTTTCGGTGATGCAGCGATTCGCGGAGCATTACACCGTGCGCAAATTTCCGGTGATGCATTTGATGCTGGCTGCGCTGCTCGAAAGCTATCGCGAATGGGGTGGGGCCGCCGCGCCGCCGGTGATTGCCATCGTGGATTGGCGCGAAGTTCCCACGTGGAGCGAATTCGAAATTATTCAAGCGCACTTTCAGAAGGAAGGCGTCACCACCGTGCTGGTGGATCCGCGTGACTTGGTTTTCGCGGAAGGCCGGCTCACGGCGCATGGCCGGCGCGTTGATTTGGTGTATCGCCGCGTGCTGATCAACGACATCGTCGCGCGCAGCGCCGAATGCGCGGCCTTGGTGAACGCGTACAGTTCCGGCGCGGTGTGCGTGGCCAACGCGTTTACCTGCAAAATCCCGCACAAGAAAGCGTTCTTCGCCGTGCTCACCGACGAGCAAAACTCCGCGCTCTTCAGCGCATCCGAGCGCGAGCTGATCCGCCGCCATATTCCCTGGACGCGCCTGCTCGGCGACACCAAAACCACGCGCGACGGAGAATCTTTCGGCCTGCTCGAGTACGTGCGCCGCCGCCGCGAGAATTTCGTGCTGAAGCCCAATGACGAGTACGGCGGCACAGGCGTGCAGCTCGGCTGGGAAAATGACGAACGCCAGTGGGACGCCGCGCTCGATCGCGCCCTTGCCGATCGCGCGAGTGCCTGGGTGGTGCAGGAACGCATCGCCATCCGCCGCGAAGTTTTCCCCATGCAAACGGAAAACGGAGTGCACATGCGCGATATGCTCGTGGACTTCGCCCCCTACATCTTCCGCGGCAAAATGGCCGGCTGCCTCACGCGCCTAAGCTCCACAGGCCTCGCCAACGTCACATCGGGCGGCGGTCAAGTCCCCAGCTTCGTAGTCGAACCAAAATCGTAGCGCCAGCGCCCCGGAACGCAAGTCCACCGTCCGGCGGACCAGAGTTGCGCGATTTCAGACTGCACGGACTACGGCTCGATGCCGCGACGTTCTGTGGATTTCCGCGCCACGAGTTCGGGTACGAGAAGAATATTCCTGGGGCGCAGCGCGCGCTTCGATTCAATCTGCTCCAGCAGCAATTCGGCGGAGAGGGCGCCGATTTGGCGGGTCTTCTGATCGATGGTCGTCAACGGAACCGCGAGCGCGTCCGAGTAATGAACATTTCCCGCTCCTACGACCGCAATGTCTTGCGGAACTTTCAACCCGGCCTCCAGAATCGCTTTCATCGCACCAATCGCGACGGGATCGTTGTAGCAGAAGACGCCATCAGGAATCGTTTTGCCAGCCATGAGCAACTGTTTCATCGCTTGATAGCCGGTGTGGTCCTGAAAGCCTGCTTCGACAATGTAATTCGCGGGTGCGCTCAATCTATGTTTCTTCAGAGCGGCGCGGTAACCGTTCAGGCGTTTGGTCGCCAGTCCAATCTCGGGACCGCGAAGATGCGCGATGCGCCGGCAGCCTTGCGCGATCAGATGGGTGGTTGCCAGGTTGCCGATGGCGTCATTGTCCACGCCGACAAAGTTCGCGCGAACGCTATCGATGGGCCGGTCAATCAAGACGAAGGGTAGCTTGCGACTGCGCAATTGCCGGAATAATTCGAGGCGCTCCGGCGACTGCGACGACGCCAAAATCAGGCCGTCCACCCTGCGGGCCATCAGCGAATCCGCCTCGCTTCGCTCCAGTTTTTCGTCTTCTTCGAAGTAGGAAATGATCACGTGATAGCCGCGTGGCCGCACGGTCTCCGCAATAGCCTTGGCGATTTCGGCGAAAAACGGATGCGTAAAATCCGGCAAAAGCAGCCCGATGGTGTAGGTGCGGCGCGTAACCAGGCTGCGCGCTACCCAATTCGGCCGGTAATCCAGCTCCTTGGCGCGCTGCAGAACTCGATTGCGCGTGCGCGCGCTAATTCTGCCCTGGTGTCGCAGGGCCTTGGAGACCGTCACGACCGAAACTTTTAGGTCCTTGGCGATGTCGGAAAGCGTGGTCATGCGGGCCGAGAATACCACAGCCGCGCTTCGCAACAGAGTTCTCGCACTCATTTTCGGTGCGCCAGGTTAAGCGCTAATCCTCAATGAATAAACGTTAACTTCGCGATTGACAAGTCCGCCGCTTTTGGCAAGAATCCTTCCAATTCGACTGCCTGGGGAAATCTGCAATTGCCCGGGCATCTCAAGCGAGCGAGTTTGCGCTGGACGTCAGATGATCGCGTGCGGTGCGAACGGTGAGATCGGGCGAAAACGCTATGAGAACAAGAATCCGGACATCGAAAATCGGCATCACGAGCGCGCGCCCGCCGCAAACGACGGAGCCAATCAGCTATCAAGCCATTATTGGCGGTCTGGTTGCCGAGATGCGGCAGTTGGTTAGCGCTACGCGCGGCCGAAAGTTTTCACCTCCTTTTGAGATGGTGATCATTGGCAACCACGGCGAGGTCGCTTTCCGATGCGGGATCGCCCGCGACGGAAAAGTGCGGCGACTCGGCCACTCCAACAAGTTGCGCTACTCCCACTTCCCGGCGAACGCATTCATTACCGATCGATTCCTGGTCACGCGTACGTTTCGGATTGACCGCGTCTCCCGCAAAGGCACGCAGCGCTAAGCTCTCGCAAAACGCGCCTCGCCACAGTCGCTCAATCCAATAGCAAAACTCGCTCGCCCTATTTACAATATCCGGATGGATTTTGGACCCGCACAACCAGAGCTGCTCCCCGGCGCGCGCAACGCGATCGAAACTTGCCTCGCGATTCAGCCCGGTGAACGCGTCGCGCTGATCGCCGATCTTGCCAGCAAAGCCGTCGCCTCGAGTCTGGCCGCCGCGCTGAAGGAACGCGAGGCCATCTGCGAAGGCTTTCTGCTCGAAGATCTGGCGCCCCGGCCGTTGAAACGCGCGCCGCAGGAGGTTCTGGACGCGCTGGGCCGCGCCGATGCCGGGATTTTGTGCATGCAGCCGATGACCGGCGAGCTTGGCGCGCGCAAGGATATCGTGGGTGTGGTCGAGCGCCGCCACATTCGCTACGCGCACATGATCGGCGTGACGCCGGAAATCATGCAGCAGGGCATGCGCGCGGATTACAACATGGTGGATCGCCTGAGCGAAAAACTTCTGCAGCGCATGCATTCCGCGCGTTCACTCACGGTGCGCACCGAGGCCGGGACGTCGCTCGTCGCTACATTTGATTCGGCGCTCGATTGGGTGAAGACGAGCGGCCTGATCAGCCGCCGTTATTGGTCGAATCTTCCTGCCGGAGAAGTCTTTACTACGCCAGCGAAAGTGGATGGCACGTTCGTATGCGACGGCACCGCCGGCGACCATTTTTGTGGAAAATACGGTGACCTGCAGCGCACGCCACTGGTGCTGGAAATTCAGGCGGGCCGCCTGCAGAAGGCCACCTGCGAGCGTAAGGACTTGGAAGAGGAATTCTGGAGGTACTGCCACACGGATGAAAATAGCGACCGCGTCGGCGAGCTCGCTTTCGGCACCAACCTCAGCCTCTCAGATATGATCGGCGTGCTGCTGCAAGATGAAAAATTGCCGGGCGTGCATCTGGCGTTCGGTGATCCTTACGGCAGCCAGACCCACGCCGCGTGGAGTTCGCGCACGCATGTGGACGTTCTGGCCCGCCGCTGTGATGTGTGGATTGACGAAGAACAAGTAATAGAAAAAGGCCGCTACATGCTAGCCCGCCTGGGCCTAGCGTAGCGCGGGATAAGCCTCGAAGGTTTTCTCTGCGCCCTCTGCGTCTCTGCGGTAAACCGTTTCGGCCTCTGTGTCTCTGAGCCTCTGTGGCTCACGAGATTTTCCGGCCCGGGTTACCAGCGCTCGCTCAAAACAATCTCGAAACGTATTCCCACATCTGATGCTTCCAAAACGGCCAATCATGCCCGCCCTGCGGCCCCCAATCGTCGAGCGAATGCCGAATTCCCTTATCCGCCAGGATCTTCGAAAGCCGATACGAAGGCCCGCTGTTCTCCCAGGGCCCGGTGCCGGTCGCTATATGAATATCGCACTGCGCCAGCTGCCCGAAAATCCACGGATCCGAAAGATTCGCCAGATAATCCACGGGATTGTTGAAATAAGTGTTGTCGTCGTACATCCCGCTCATGAATCCGCGAATATCATAAACGCCCGAAAGCGCGAAGCAGCGCCGGATCACGTCGGGATGTTTGAACAAGGTATTCGCCGCATGGTACGCGCCGAAGGAAGCGCCCATTGTGGAAATCGCGATGCCCGACGATTGGCAATTGTCCCAGATGAAAGGGACCACTTCCTCGCGCACGTACGAATCGAATTGAGATTGCACGTAGCTGCGATGGAAGGGATGCGCGCCTTTATTGTAAAAGCCCGCCCAGTTCACCGAATTCACGCTGAAAAATTTCACGCGGCCTGCATCAATCAGCGGCGCGAGGCTTCCGATCAGGCCTTGCCCTTCAAGTTCCCATTCGTCTCCCGCGCTGGTCGGAAAGCCAAGCAGCGGCGGGCCCCAGTGCCCGTACACAACCACGCCCAATTCCATGCCCAGGCGCTGCGAATACCAGCGATGATATTCCCTTTTCATGTTGCTCCTGCGCGCAGGCGGCCGCCGCGAACGCGGGCGGGTGCCTGAAGCGCGCGATATTATACGGCGTTTGCGTGATGGCGGAATGGAAAGAATCCTCCGTCGGGGCGGCGCTTTTTTTCCAATGACTGCCGCCCCGCTTAATTCTATAGTGAGCCGCCATCATGTCCACTACCCAGCCGCTCGCGCCGCCCGCGCCGCAATCCGAATTCAAAGCCGCCGGTGCGGCTTCGCCGGGACGGTTGATTTCTCTCGACATTTTTCGCGGCCTCGCGGTCGCCGGCATGATCCTGGTCGATAATCCCGGCAGCGACGAAAAAGTCTATTGGCCCATCGCCCATGCCGCATGGAACGGCTGGACTCCCGCCGATTTCATTTTCCCATCGTTTCTTTTTCTGGTGGGCGTCTCCATGGTTTTTTCTTTCGCCAAGCGCCGCGAAAAAGGCGATTCGCGCCGCCAAATCCTGCTGCATGTTTTCATACGCAGCTTGCTGCTCATCGCCATCGGTTTTTTTGTCAACGCCTCGCCCTTCATCGGCGTGGATTTTCACGCTTTACGCTTCGAAGGCGTCACCCAACGCATCGCGCTCTGCTACTTCGCCGCGGCAATCCTGGAACTGTGGTCCGGCCGGCGCGGACAAATCATTGCGGTGGCGGCCTGTCTCTTCGGCTACTGGGCGTTGATGCGATTCGTTCCGGTGCCGGGCCTCGGCGTCCCAGGCCGCGACATCCCCTTCATGGATCCCAACCGCAACCTCGCGGCATGGCTCGACCGCAAGCTCTTCATGGGCCATCTTTTCGATGTCACCCGCGACCCAGAAGGAATCCTCAGCACCATCCCCGCTATCGCCACCACTTTGTTCGGCGTCCTGACGGGGCACTGGCTGCGCTCGCAAAAAGCTCTGGCAATCAAAGCCACCGCAATGTTGCTCGCCGGAATCCTTGGTTTGTTTGCCGGCGAACTGTGGAACATCTGGTTTCCCATCAACAAGAATCTTTGGACCAGTTCATTCGCAGTTTTCAGCGGCGGCTTCGCACTGGTTTTTCTCGCGATCCTTTATTGGCTGCTCGAAATCAAGCGCTGGCGCGGCGCGTGGACCATGCCCATTCTCGTCTTCGGTATGAACGCCATCGCGGGCTTCGTCGCCGATTCATTTGTGTACGGTCCCGGCTACACTTTCACCGCAAAGAACGCGGACGGAGTCACGTTAAGCTGGCACGATGCGGCACAGGCCAGGTTGGTGTCGCTCGGAGCCAGCCCGCCCAACGCATCCTTGCTCTATTCCTTGGGCGCGGTGCTATTTTGCTGGATTCTGCTGTGGTTCCTCTGGCGCAAACGCATTTTTCTGAAGGTCTGAGTCTCAAGCCATCCGCTGTTAATATACTTAGGGGCGCGGTTTACAATCACGTTGCGTGAAATCGCGCACACACGGAATTCAAACGGCCCAATCACAGGAGGAACAGCATTTGCCCTTTGCCCCGGAACTAACCGCCGAACTCGCCGCCGCTGGCCCCGGGCAATTGCAGAAACACGGACAGTTCGGCTCGCGCTTTCTGCGCAAGAAGCGCGACGTGATCGTTTATCTCCCCGGGATTTATCAAAAACGGCCGGACCTGCGCTTTCCCGTGCTGTATCTCGAGGACGGCCAGAATCTTTTTGATCCCGCCACCTCTTTCATTCCCGGCATGTATTGGCGCGTCGGTGAAACCGCGGACGCACTGATCGCGCAAGGCGCGATTCAGCCCCTGATTATCGTCGGCATCTACAACACCGGCAAACAGCGCATTAACGAATACACGCCCACGCGGGATCGAAAACTGGGCGGCGGCAAGGCTGATAAATACGGCCGCTTGCTGGTGGAGGAATTAAAACCCTTCATCGAATCGAATTACCGCGTGCTCGGCGGTGCAGCGAACACCGGTTTGGGCGGCTCGTCGCTCGGCGGGCTGCTCACGATCTATCTGGGCCTGAAGTATCCGGAAGTTTTCGGGAAGCTCGCGGTGCTCTCTCCCTCCGTGTGGTGGAACCGCCGCGCCATTCTTGAATTTGCGGCACATGCGCCGCTTGCTGCCCACCCGCGAATTTGGCTCGACGTGGGCACAAAGGAAGATACGCACACGGTCGCGAACGTCACCGCCCTCCGCGATACGCTCCTCAAGCGCGGCTGGGAGGATGGCCGCGACCTGCGCTTCGACGTGATTGAGGGCGCGCAGCACAACGAAGCCGCGTGGGCCGAGCGCGTCGGCCCCTTCCTGCAATTCTTATTTCCCGCTGGAGAGTCCGCAGTATAATCCGCGCTCACGGCGCAGTAGGGCTCGGCAATCGCGCAGGAAGAGTTTGGAGGGCACAAGTGTCGGAAGCGCGCCCGTTGGCGATTCTCTGCATCACCTCCTACGAAAAAGGCCAGGAATTTCTGCGCGCCTGCAAGGACCAAGGCTGCCGCGTGCTGCTACTCACCGTTGAAAAATTCCGCGACGGCGACTGGCCGCGTGAATCCATCGACGAAATGTTCTACATGCCGCCAGACTTGCCCACCTGGGCGATCATCAACACCGTAAGTTACATGGCGCGCTGGCAGCCGATTGACCGCATCGTCGCGCTCGATGAATTCGACATGGAAAATGCCGCCGCATTGCGCGAACACCTGCGCATCCCCGGTATGGGCCTCACCACCGTGCGCCATTTTCGCGACAAGCTGGCCATGCGCGGCCGCGCGAAAGAGGCGGGCATCAACGTCCCGCAATTTATCCACGTCCTCAATCACGCTAGCCTGAATGAATTCATGTCGCGCGTGAATCCGCCGTGGCTGCTGAAGCCGCGCTCGCAAGCTTCCGGCATCGGCATGAAGAAAATCTATGCCGCGGCTGATCTGTGGCCGCTGCTCGATCAACTGGGCGACGCGCAATCGCATTACCTGCTCGAACAATTTCTGCCGGGCGACGTGTTTCACGTGGACAGCATCGTTTCCGAAAGCAAGGTGGTGTTCGCAGAAGCTCACGCCTACGGCTCGCCGCCGCTGGATACTTCTCACGAGGGAGGTGTGTTCACCACGCGCACGCTTTTGCGCACGGCGCCTGAGGTAAAACTGCTGAAGAAGATCAATCGCGATCTGATCGAGGCGCTGCGCCTGGTGCGCGGCGTCACGCACGCTGAATTTCTGCGCGCGCATGCGGATGGCAAGTTCTACTTCATCGAAATCGCCTCGCGCGTCGGCGGTGCTTACATTTCGGATGTTGTGGAAGCCGCCACCGGCGTCAATCTCTGGCGCGAGTGGGCGCGCATCGAGACCAATTCAGGCAATGCGCCCTATGTGCTGCCGAAGCGCCGCCGCGATTATGCGGGCGTGGTGCTTTCGCTGGCGCGCCAGGAAGATCCGGACACCTCCGCCTACAACGATCCCGAAATCGTGCAGCGCATCACAAAAAAATATCACGCAGGATTTATTTTGCGCGCGCCCAAGCCCGAGCGCGTCGCGCAACTGCTCGATTCCTACTCCGCGCGTTTCCGCGACGATTTTCTGGCCACAGCTCCCGTGCCTGACAAACCATCGTCGTAGTTCCGGTTTTTAGAGTGCCGCGGCGGGTTCTCCGCAATCGGCGTGGGACGCCTGCCGCGCGACTACGAAGTGGCGACGGCCGCGAGCTTCGACCGGCAGGTAGCCAACAATTGCAGGGTTTCGGTCCGCTCCGGTTCATTCCGGCGAGAACCACATCGCTCGAGATAATGCACAGCGTCGGCATTTCGTTCCAGCCGCGCGAGCAGCACGCCGAGTTTCAGCGCCGCCAAGTCGTTGCTGGCATCCAGGTCCAGCGCGCGGCGAAATCCTCGTTCCGCGCCGCTGGTATCATTGCAAATCAGGCGAACCGTCGCCCAGTCGCACCAGATTTCGCTGGTTTCCCGCTGCCCCAGCGCTTCGGCGAAAAGCGCGGACGCCTCTTCGAATCTTCTTTCGCAGAAACTGCGCACAGCCCTTTGCCGCAGAGTTTCCGGCGGCACAGCAATGCCCGCGCGCATGCAAAGCGCTTCGGCGAGCTGCAGTAAATCCCTGCCGTCGGTGGCGGGCAAGTACATCGCGCGAATCAGGGCATTGTCGCTCATCGTATCGAAGGGAACGCCGCGGCTCAGTACCACCGCCAGAAGCATCGCGAACTCAGGATCGCGCAGGTTCGTGCCGCGTCCGATCAGCTCTGCGGTGATCTCCTCGCGCCACCATTTGTTCGTGCAAGAAAGCGTAACGAGGAAGTCCGCGAATATTTCGAGCTTCTGCTCGCTGGAGAGTTGCGACCGGTAAACCGTGCCGAGCAGATGCGCGGCCAGATCCGCGTAAGGCGTTTTCGTCGCCGACAGCGGATTGGCGTCGGAGTTGAACGCAAGCTGGTAATCCTCCACAGACTTGGATTTGGCCATGCGGTAACTGAAAAGCGGCTCGTGAACCTTTACGAAATCGCCGAGCAACAACAGTTCCTCGATCAACACGACGTCGAAGCCCCATACGCCCAGCCCCAGCGACATTTTTTTGGCGTTTTCCAGGCGCATCACGCCGTACGTGGCGAACCATCCGGCGCGGCTGATCAATTCATGGATGCGCTGCGGAGGCGTCATGCCGAGTGTTTCGATATTCGAATAGGGTTTATTGGCCCAGTCGCAGTGCGGCAATCCGTCCGCATCAATGAAGTTGATTTCCGTGCAGCAGAAAATAGCTTCAGGATGCGCCGCGAGTGTCTCCAGACACTTGCGAATGTAGGAAGGGTGGAACAGATCGTCGTGCGCCGCCCACAGGAAGTACTCGCCCTTCGCTTCGTGCACCACGCGCGCAAAATTCCACGGCATGCCCTGATTCTGCGGCTGGCGGATGTAGCGTATGCGCGAATCGCGCTCCGCGAACTGCCGGCAGATCTCTTCGGTGCGGTCCGGTGAATGATTGTCGGAAATAATCAGTTCAAAATGCGGATAGTCCTGCGCCAGCAGCGATTCCAGCGCCAGCGCGAGATATTGTTCAGCATTGTAAATCGGCATTCCAACGCTGACGAATGGCTGCGTCCCCGCGCGGTTGGTCAGTCCGCTTGGCGTTTCGCGCGCGGGCTTGCGTGGCATAGCCGCCAGGCTGCCAGGAGCTTCGACGCATGAAAAAGCCGACGCGAGGCCGCCGTTGGCGAACATTTGCAGCTCGGCGCGCCGCTGCGCGTTGGCCTGTTCGTACATGTCAGTTTGCCCGTCGCGGATGATCAGGTTGCTCTGGTCACCCTTGCGAAATACATTCGGCGGCGTGCGGAAATCCTGCTTGTGGTAGCAACCGTCCCAGGTCACCATGCGGCAGGAATCGCCGCGCTCCTCGAACCATCGCGTGAAGTTCCACGCGCCGCTCTCGAACTTGTAACATTTCTCCCGGCTGTCAATCCGGTGGGGATATTGCCGGAAAATCTTCGGGTTGTAGCCGTAGCACGAAGTGCGAATGTGCGGGTTCAATTCTCCCGGAATAAACGGCAGCGTTTCGTAGGACGCGCTCGCTCCGTAAAGCCCATCGCCGAATTCCGCGCGCGCCTCCGCCAGGCGCCGCAGCCAACCCGGGCGTTGAAAATAAACGCGCGCGTTCGCGATCACCAGAAAATCGCACTCAACCGTTTGCGCGGTTTCCTGCGCCGCGCCGCAATCCCACCCGCCTCCGCGATAAATTGCAAAGTTTGTCGGCGCGCCTTGGAACAATTTGCTCACATGCTCGGTGACCGGCCCGTTGCAGCACACGACCAGCAGCTGATGCTCAATTCCAGGCGGGAACAGCCGGTAGGTATCCGCAAACTTCCTGGCGCTCAGGGCATAAGTGGCCCAATCGTCGATCGGAATCATGTACGCCAGGACGATTTTCATTAGAAAGCCTGCGAAAGCCGCGGCAACCCCGACCTCACCGCTTGGCGACATCCGCCTTGAAGCATTCCGTCGCGCGGTCCACGCTGAATTCCATTCCCACCACGGCGCGCGCGCCCAACTTCGCGTGCGTCGGTTGCTCCGCCTTATGGATCACCACCATCGAATTCAGAAATTCCAGGCTTTCCACCCAGCCTTGCGCGATGAATGCCGGCAAAGCATCTTTCCGAAAAAAGCTGCTCAGCAGCATATTCACGGACAAATCGCCGGACCAATGTTCGTAATTCACCACGTCCGTCAGCAACTTGAACAATTGTTGCGCCGACGAGCCGCGCAGCACTCCGCCGCCCCAGTTCTCCCAATACAGCGCGTGCGAATCTTCCACGATGTACAGACCGCCAGGACTAAGCAACGGAAAATAATTTACGAACGCGGCGACGACCTCGGAAGAAATATGCGACCCGTCGTCAATCAGCAGATCAATAGGCTTGGCCCTAAGCGCGATGCTGCTGAAGATGTCCTGGGTGTTGGCGTTACCCACGATCACCGAAATGCGTGGGTCGTCGTATTTCAGGTTTGCGCAGAGCGGATTGATGTCGCAGCCCATAATGCAGGCGGCGTTGCGAAAATATTGCCCCAATACTTCCAGCGATCCGCCATTCTGTACCCCAATTTCCACGATGTTGATGCGCGCGTCGCGAATGGGCGTGAAGAGGCGCTCGTAGGTGCGCAGGTAACTTTCCCATTTGTCACTGGATTTGCCCCGATGCGCGTGATGCAGTTGCGCGTAAGTGCTGCTCACTCGACTCCTCCTGCTGGCGCACCGCAATCTGCGATTTCCACCAATTCACGGTGTCGCGCAAGCCTTGCTTTAAATCCCGCGAAACGCGCCAGCCGACTTTGCGCCCGAGCATATGCACGTCTGCAACCAGCAAGTGCGGCTCCTCCGGCGTGTCCGGCAACGCCGCGAATACCACGCGCTCGCGCGCATTCATCAGCGCCGCAATTGTCTCGACGATGGTTTTCAGTTTCACCGGCTCGCCGGAAGCGATGTTGATCGCGCCCGTAAATTCGCTGGTACTTACGGCTTGCACGGCAAAAGCTGCGTCCGCCACGTGCAGAAAATCGCGGATGTGCTCGCCGCTGGTGCAGCGCGCGGTTTCTCCGGAGAGCAGCGCCAAAATCACGGACGGCACCAGGCGCTCCTGCTTTTCGCGTGGCCCGTACAAGTGAAAAAAACGCAGCCACGCGAATTGCATCGCTTTTTCGCTGCAATACGCCTGCAAGATCTCGCGCAGGCCGTTCTTGCAGGCTCCGTACAGGGTTCGCGGCCGCAGCGGAGTGCTCTCTTCGGAGAGATATCCATAGTCCCAGTCGTATTCTGCGCACGAGCCCGCCACCACCATTCTCTGGCAGCCAACGTCACTGAGGCTGTGCGCCAGTTGCAGGCTGGCTTCGACGTGCGCCAGATTGTCCGGCGCGCTCCAGTACTTTCCAGGCTGCGTGCACCACGCCAGATGAATCGCCAAGTCCGGCCGGATATCTCGCAACACAAATCCAACATCGGCAAAATTCATGAGATCGAGTTCCACGACCCGCGCGTCGCGCAGCGCCTCGTCCCGCCGCTGGATTCCGCCGCGCGTACGCGTCACAGCAAAGATTTCGTGACCCTTCCCGGTGAAAGCTTCGACCACATGCGAGCCAATGAAACCTGCCGCGCCGGTGACCAGCACGCGCATCTCTAAAGCCAGCCCGCGGCATCCCGTGAAAGCAATGCGAAATTGGCATCCTTTTCCGAAATCACTGTCGGCCACGAAGGCCAGCGAATGTCGAACGCCGGATCATTCCATCGTCGGCCGCGCGCGCATTCCGGATCGTAGAACTCGGACATCTGGTAGAGCACTTCCGCGTCGTCCACCAGCGTCTGAAAACCGTGCGCTACGCCTTCCGGCACATAAATCGCCTTCCGGTTTTCCGCCGTGAGCTCCACCGCGATCCACTCGCCGTTCGTCGGCGAATCGGTGCGCAGATCAACCAGCACATCGTAAATGCTGCCGCGCGTGCAGCGCACCAGTTTGGTTTCCGCGTGCGGCGCCACCTGATAGTGCATCCCGCGCAACGTGCCCTTCCGCAAATTGAAAGAAATGTTGCACTGCGCGACGCGCGGGTTCAGTCCATGGATCTCAAACTCATGCGCGCAAAACGTGCGTGCGAAGAAACCGCGCTCGTCCTCGAGCTGTTGCGGTTGAATCACGTATGCGCCCGAAATTCTGGTTGGTACGAAGGATAGGGCGGCCGCGTCGGCGCCAGAGCGTTCCAGCACGTGCGTTTGCGCGCTGCCCAGCGCTCCGGACTTTTCAGGAGCGCGCGCGTAGCTCACGAAAAGGCCTCCAGCGCAGCCGGTGGTGCGAACTGGGCGATGCGCGGCTGCGGAATCGGCAGGATGAAGCGGCCACCACGCTGCTGGTATTGGGCCTGCTGCTCCAGGATTTCCTCGGCGAAATTCCATGTCAGCAGCAGCGCGTACTGCGGCGTCTGCTCCAGCAATTTTTCCGGCGCGTACACTGGCAAATGCATTCCGGGGGTGTACAGACCCTGTTTTGCGGTGCTGCGGTCCACCACGAAATCCAGCGTTTCGCCCCCGATGCCAAAATAGTTCAACAATGTGCTGCCTTTCGCGGAACAGCCATAGGCTGCGATGCGCTCGCCGCGCGATTTCAAATCGCGCAGCATGCTGAGTAGTTCCCCCTTCAGTTGCTGTATGCGGCCGGCAAATGACTGATAGAAGCTCAGTTGGTCCACGCCCCATTGCTTTTCCTCGCGCAGGATCCGACGCACGTTTTCCGATCGCCGCCGCTCGCTCTGCGCGGGGCGCAGGAACACTCGCAGCGACCCGCCGTGAATAGGAAGTTGCTCCACATCCGCGAGCGTCAGTCCGTTGCGCGCGCACAGGTGGTCCAGCGCAGTAAGCGAAAAATAAGAAAGATGTTCGTGGTAAATGGTGTCGAATTCCACGCGGTCAATCATGTCCTTCACGTAAGGGACTTCGATCACCGCGACACCGTCGTCCTGCAGCAATAAATGCATGCCGACGATGAATCCCTTCAAGTCCGCGACATGCGCCAATACATTATTCGCATGAATCACGTCGGCTCGGTCATTCTGGCTGCGCAGCCGTTCGGCCACGGCCAGCCCGAAGAATTCATTTAACGTGGGAATTCCACGCTCGTCTCGCGCCACGGCGGCGATGTTCGTGGCTGGCTCGATGCCCAGCACTGGGACGCCGGCCTGCCGGTAATACTGCAGCATGTAGCCGTCATTGCTCCCGATCTCGATCACCCGGCTCAAGCCGTGCAACTTCCGCTCGCGCGTCATACGCTCTGCGAGGCCGCGCGCGTGGCCCAGCATTGCGTCTGAAAAAGATGAAAAGTACAGATAGTGTGCGAATAGAATTTCCGGAGGCACCGTTTCGGTGATTTGCACGAGACTGCAGGCCGGGCAGAACGCCAGCACCAGCGGAAAACGTGGTTCGGGCCCGGTAAGCTGCGATTCCGTAAGCAGGTTATTGGCTAGCGGCGTTTCACCCAGATCCAGTACCGTGTGCAGCCCTGCGCTTGCGCACGCGCGGCAATGGAATCCGTTACCACTCATCGCGATATCCTGCCCGCGGCTCTGCTTGAACCTGCGCCGCCCGCGAAAGCGAGGTCATCGCGCGGGGATGCGCCAGCCGTTTCATAGTCCGCAATGTCTTGCAGGCAAAGGTCGCGCGTGGAATCGCCCGGGTGCTCATAAAATGCGCGATACCAACGTGCCGTGCGCTCGACCGCTTCGCTGAAAGTCCAGCGAGGCACCCAGCCCAGTTGAGTTCGAGCTCGCTCGCTCGATAAACGCAGCGTCCGCTCTTCAGCAAACTGTAGGCTCGCGCCAGCGCTGCGCCATTCCCCGTTGCCCCATGCACGGCACAGCCCTTCAGCTAACTTTTCAACGGTGGCTTCATCCGCAGCCGAAGGACCAAAATTCCAGCCGCTGCAGAGCGCCGCGTCATCGCTGGAAAGCATCCGAGCGGCGAGAGTCAAATAGCCGGACAGTGGTTCCAGCACGTGCTGCCAGGCGCGTATCGAGCCTGGATTGCGCAGAGCGATCGTCTCGCCGCTCGCCAGCGCGCGCACGGCGTCGGGCACGATGCGGTCCGCGGCCCAGTCGCCGCCGCCAATCACGTTGCCGGCGCGCGCCGATGCCACTTTCACGCCGCGCTTGGCCAAACTGGTTGCCGCGTAACCCGCGGAAAAGAAGGATTTCCGGTACGCGGCAGTCACTATTTCCGCCGCAGCCTTGCTGGCACTGTAGGGGTCGCTGCCGCCCAGCGGATCCGTTTCCATGTGGCTTGGTTGTCCGGCGGAATTGTCGTAACACTTGTCGCTGGTCACGATAATCACAGCGCACGGCCGCTCCAGCGATCGCACAGCGTCCAGGATATTCACCGTGCCCATCACGTTCACTTCGAAAGTCGCGCGCGCATCCATGTAGCTTCGTCGCACCAGCGCTTGCGCCGCGAGATGAACCACCAAATCCGCGCGGCTCGCTTCCAGCGCCGCTCGTAACGCTGCGAAATTACGCACGTCGGCTTCGTAGCTGCGCGCTAAGACCCCGCCGATCTGCGACGACACGAAATTGCTCGGCTCGCTCGGCGGCGCGAGAGAATATCCCGTCACGTCAGCGCCCAGCCGTTCCAGCCACAGCGCCAGCCACGACCCTTTGAATCCCGTGTGCCCGGTGAGAAACACGGAGCGGCCGCAGAAGGCGTCCATAAAATTCAATCGCATTCCCACACCTTCCAAGGCGCGCGTTCTTCCTGCCACAAACTTTCCAGCTGTCGCTTGTCGCGCAACGTGTCCATGCACTGCCAGAATCCTTCGTGCCGAAAAGCGGCCAGTTGTCCAACGGCTGCGAGTTTTTCCAGCACTTCGGATTCGAGGCTGCAATCCGCGGTCAAAAATTCATCGAAAAGTTTAGGCTCGAAGACCAGATAGCCGCCATTGATCCAGCCTTCGCCGGATTGCGGCTTTTCGCTGAACTTGGCCACGCGGTCGCCGTCAAAAACCAGTCCGCCAAATCGAGCCGGCGGACGCACGGCTGTCACCGTCGCAAGCAGACCAGCGCGCTTGTGAAAATCCAGCAGCGCGTGCAAGTCCACATCCGCCACGCCGTCACCGTAAGTAACCATAAAAGTTTGTCCGCGCAGTTTTGGCTCCAGGCGCTTCACTCTGCCACCGGTCAGCGTGTCCCGGCCGGTATCAATCAAGTGCAGCGTCCAATCCTCGATCGCTCCACCGCAACGCTGCAGCTCGCCGCGCGCCGGCCGCAGCGTCATATCGCCGCGCAACCGGGCGCGATCCAGGAAATAGCGTTTGATCTCGTCGCCCTTGTAGCCCAGCGCAATGAAAAATTCCCGGTGTCCGTAGCAAGCGTAGTGCTTCAGGATGTGCCACAGAATTGGCAGGCCGCCGATTTCCACCATCGGTTTGGGCTTCAGCTCAGTCTCTTCCGCAAGACGCGTGCCCAGTCCGCCGGCCAAGATCGCGATCTTCAGGTTGTCGGGCGTGCGCACCGGGAAGTCTCAGTCTTTGCGGAGCTCTCTCCCACGCGCGGACTTTAGGGCTCCGCATGACCGGAAGCGTCCGAATTGGAACGAGCAATTCACAGCCCAAATTCCAGATGAGGGATTACAGTTTTCTTAGGATTGCCACGTCGGTATGGCTCACATTCCTTGCCGGCTGCACGCTTCCGCGTTTCCTGCGCGCGTGGGAGGATCGCGAAGCTTGGAAAGCTGCTAGCTACCGGTCCCAATTTGGAGCGGCCTTGGCTACTCCCACTCGCGCTCGGACTTGACCATCCCGCCTACGCCGCCGCCCATTTCGCGGGAGTACGCCGATCGAATAATTCCCGCCCGTCGCGAAACGCTCGCCGCGCGCTTATTTGACGAACGCCGCAAATCGCGTAAGATATTCCCTGCCAGTAAATTGGGCCTGTAGCTCAGGTGGCTAGAGCGCACCCCTGATAAGGGTGAGGTCGGTAGTTCAAGTCTACCCAGGCCCACCAGCCTTCGCCTGCTTCGCACGCTTCGGTTCGGCGAGCCATGCACCAATTGCGAAACATCGCGCGCGTAAGACCAATAGGAAACGAAGGCTGTCGCGCCGGAGCTTTTGCGGAGGCGGACTGCTCCATGAAGTATGTTTACATCCTGCAGAGCGCGGGGGACGAGGAGCATTTCCACACGGGCATCACTGATGATCTGAAAGCGAGACTCTCGAAGCACAATTCCGGCGAAGTTACCCATACTGCCAAATATCGACCCTGGCGCCTCAAGACCTATATCGCATTTGCCGATGAAGCCCGCGCATTTTCGTTTGAGAAATATCTGAAGTCTGGATCCGGCCGCGCGTTCGCGAAAGCAAGGCTGTAACCGGGTCTAGTCGCTGCCGCCCACAACGAAATTCTCTTCCGCGGTTTCTTTGCAGAGCTAATTCCCGCGGTTCATGCTTCGACGCCCCGGTGTTACGAAGCGCGGGTAAACGAAGTGTCGTCCCCGCCTCGCCGCCTGAAAATTTTGATAAGATGACGGCACGCGCCCGTAGTTCGCCTGGAGAGAGGTCGCCGCGGCGACGCTTCGAACCAGAAGCGTCACCTGGGAGCCGCCATGAACGCACCCGTAGCTCAACTGGATAGAGCATCGGTCTTCGGAACCGAGGGTTGGGGGTTCAAATCCCTCCGGGTGCGCCACTTCTTCGAGCGCTGACCCTCTGTCCGCATTAGCGGCAGATGAATCCTGTAGCAATTTCCCGTCGACAATAACGTGCGATGCAGAATAGAAGGCGGCGCTCGCCGCTCGCCGTCAGGAGTGATGTTCGAGACTGCGGCCTAAGTGCGAGGAAACAAACTCACCAAGTGACGAGCGCCGCGCCGCCGTCAAAACGCCACGCAATCTAGCTTCGACGCTCGCGGCCGACGCTCGAATCGATACCGTCTGCATCCAATCACGCAATCCCCCGACGTTCATCGCCACCCACCCGGTAGCGCCCGCCAGAATCAGCAGCATGAATCCAGCGGCCACCGCCATTCCCGCGATCGCCACGGAAACCGGCTCTCCTCGCTCGTCTCCCGTCGCGGCCATCACTCCAACCACAAAAAAGCCGCACGATCCCAGCGCGAGAATCATTGCTCCGCTAAACGACAGCACCGCGACGACTGTCTCACCCGTTGGACGCTTCATGCTCACGCCTCACAATTTGCCCAGCACTGCGAGAATCAATAAAATCACCAACAGCAACCCCAATCCGCCGCTCGGGTAGTAGCCCCAGCCCGCGCTATAGGGCCAAGTGGGCAACGCACCCAAAATCAGCAGGACCAGAATTATCAACAGGATCGTTCGCATCTCGTTCCTCTCTTGGGGCGCATGGCCCGCGCGGCAAAGATTCTCGCTCTCGCAACACGCAAATCTTCACGTCGCGAGCTCCTTAAGCGGGCGCAGTATTGCCGATTCCACCAGCGGGGGCTATCAGGGGAACACCGTATGCGGTCACAAGCAATGCCGTAGCGCGCTCGCCTACGGCATCAAGAGCATCACGAAAAAATCGAACCTACCGTTCCAGAATATCCTTGTAATAGTTCAGCGCCACTTTCTTGGGCTGGCGGTCCAGAATGAAATCCACGGTCCGCGTGGAGTTTCCCGCAATCCCCACCGCGCCCAGGCGCACCATGCCGTTTCCAAAATCCGCGAATACCGGAACGAACATCGCGAAATGGTCATCCACTTCGCTCTGCCTAATCTCCGCGTGGATTTTTATTTTACCGCCCTCGCCCGGCTTGAATTCATATTTGAAGTTGTAGCGCGGCACCTGCGTGCCGTACACCCACTCGTCGAAAAACCAGTCCAGCCGGCCATTCTGCTGTATGTCCATCTGCTTGGTCATGTGTTTTTCGACGATGGCCTTGAACGATTCGGTCGAAGCCGGCGCGTCGCGGTGGCTGTCCATGAAGTCGTGCATCATATCTATGAAGGCTTGCTCGTGTTTGTCACCGGTTGCGTGATCGTCGTACATCAGTGACCGCAGCATCAGCAACACGTAGGCGCCCTTGGAATAAGTGACGCCCTGATACGCCTGGGGCGAGCGCGGAGAAACCAGCCGCTCTCCCAGCCACAGCGGTCCGGCATCGTTCGGCGAAATGCCAAAATTATTTTTTTCCAAGATGCGCACGCGCTGGCGCTCCCAGAAATCAATGTAGTCCTTCTGCCACTTCGGGCCCACAGCCTGCTGCAAAAATAAGCCCGCGGCAAATTCCGCAAACCCTTCGGAGAGCCACTGATCGTGATACGAAGCCCATCCCACACCGTGCCCGAACCACTGGTGCGCCACCTCGTGCGGCGTCACTTCCTGCACAAATCCTGTGAATTTCGTATCGATCTGCCCGAACAGCATCCACCTCTGCGTCGAATCGATGTACGCGGAAATCGGCAAATACACCAGGCCGGGCCACGATTGCCCGAAGTTGAAATTCGGTTGCTCCGTGATGTTCACGTCGTCGTACGGCGCCTTGCCGAAAAACAGGGTGCACAACTGCATCTGCGCGCGCGTCTGGTCCAGTGCGTACTTGGTCATCGCGGTCGGAGACATCGCGCTTAGGAAGGCGCTGTGCGAATAGGGCTGCAGGCTGCTCGGCAACTCCGACAAATAATATCCGGAGAGGTTGTAGTGCGTGATGTTGTCCGGGTAATCGAGTTTTTTGTACTGGCCGTAGTTGAAGCCCGCCACCGCCACCGGCACGGGCGTCACCCAGTGCGAGACCGCGAATCCCGCTTCCTTGGATTGATCTTCCAGCTTGCCGACGCTGATCAGCACGTTCGAGGGGGGCACCTTGAACGTCAAGTCGTACAGCGCCTTTTCGCCGAAACCGTTCAGGTTCGGATACCAGGAATCGCGCGCGCTGACGTAGTAACTCCCGTTGCCGGCGTTGAACAACACTTTATCGCCAACGTACTCGACGCTGATCGCATGTTCCTGCCCCATCGCCGGAGCTTCATTCAGGATGGCGTAGAACGAGCCGTCGTCCTTTCTGTTCTCCTGGACGAAATGCAGGTCCTGGCCGCCCTGGTCGGTGACGCGCGTTACGCGCAGCGTGGGCAGCAGCCCGAATTTCATCACGCGTTCGCCGGTCACGAGCGGTTCGAACGTGATGGTGGTGCTGCCGAAGAGGTGATCGTTCTTCGCGATTACCGTTTCAATGTTGTAGCGGTGCGTGGCGAATAGCCGCTTGTCCTCCCGCGAATTCGCCATGTGCTCCCTCAGCTCGGCTAGCAGGTGTGAGGAGTACCACACGCCGTCGTCCATTTCCGCGCCATTGCAATTGATCAGCGCCACTTCCTCGGGAGAATCCAGTTGTGGAATGGCGCCCACGCGCAGGCGAATGAAATAGCGGAGGTCCTTGTGTGGAGAGCCGTGCATGTAAGCGTTGAAAAAGATGGGATGCCTCGGGTTGTAAATCGCCGCGAGCACGTCCGCGTCCACGTTATCAATCGTTTCGTTCTGCAGTATTGCCTGCGTAAATCCTTCGGGGATTTCGTGCCGGTGGCGCACCTTCTCCTTCCAACGCGCAAACGCCGCAGCCGCTTCGGGTGGCGTTTCCGTTCTTGCGCCGAGCGCCGTTGTGAACCGCACATACTGGTTGCCTGTGAAACGAAAGACTGCTTCGTTGAATTCTTCTTCAGCGTTCGGCGCGCCGCTGCGGCGCAACATCTCGCGCTTGTTAATGTCGTCAGTGGGCTGCAACGTGAAGTGTCCTTCGCCCACGAAAATTGCGCCGGTTTCCAAGCGGTCTACCAAGGCCAGAAACGTGATGGTTCCGGATTTGAATTGGAAAGTTCCAGCGTCCATCGTCAGTGTGAAATTTTCTACGCGATAGGTCTGGCCCAGGCCGAGGTCGCGTAACTCGCGGTAGAGTGCATCGGAATTCGCAAACGCCGAGTTCTTCTCGCTGACGTTTACGGTGGTCTTCTGCGCCGCGATCGTCAGGCTCAGCGCGAGCTCGGCCGTGCCTTTCAGTTCCACGGCCGTGACCAGCTCGTCGAATCCGTCCTTGGCCGCCTTTACGGAATAATTTCCGGGATTCAGATTGGGCGCGACAAACTTGCCGGATTCATCGGACGTCAGCACGATCGCCTGCGTCAGATTGCCGCCCGTGATTTCGATGCGCGCCCCTGCGACCACCGCTCCCGAGGGATCCTTCACTGTGCCGGAAATCGTGTCGGCCCGCAGCCGGGTGGCCAGCGCCAGACACAGCAGCGCCAAGATCGCCGAATAAAGAAAGTGAAATCGTCCCCCGCGCCAGCCTGCGCCCCTCTGGTATGGATTGAGATTCGCGGCCCGCGTTTCGTCAGGTTGGCTCATCGGCTCCGCCACGAACTCTGCTTGGCGATTCTTCGCACAACTGTTCGGCAGCTTCAGGGTCCGCGCCTTACTCCGTTTCTCGATTTACAGGGAAATCCCAACGGCGCGGAAGCAGTTGTAGCCGAGCGCCAAGCAGGAAGCAATAGCCGCAACGAAATTAATTATGCAATCGGTCTAGACCCCAGGTGGTAATGATCGCCGGCTCTTCGCATTTAACTTTGTAGCGCCCGGGACCGGGCAGCCGTGACGTGGGTTTTGACGTCGCCTTCGTGGCGGCGGACTTCAGCGCGCCACCGATGACGGGGCAATCGCTGATGCAAATTTGCAGACCGCCATGACAAAGGTCTCGCGGCTTTTTCGGCATTCGATTAGGTCAGAATTAGCGTCCTCACCAAATCGTCGGCACGGTTCTCGCACGGCGGATCGCACGGTCGGCGGTAAGTAACGATGGCCCCTCGACCAGAGCGGTAGCCCCAATAATCCGATCGGCGGGATCTTTGGGATAATTCGCGGCAAGCCCCATGGCGCGCACGCAGGCCCTGCCGCTGGTCGGCACAATGACGAACCGTGACTCAACCTCCTGCAGGAACGATTCTAGACTGACGTCGAGTCGAATCCGACCCTTGCTCGCCAGCGTGGCTAATTCGAGCAAGCTGATATCGCAAATCGCCAAGCCGTTCGCATTCTTGCGCGCGTCGTCAATGGCGGCCTTGGCCCGCGCAGAAATCTGCTTCTGGTCAAACGCCAGCAGAGACTACCTCGTCAGTATCCACCAGAATCATTTCAGGTCGCCCCACTCTTCCGCGGAAATCGCCGGCGAAACCACGTCTCCTGTGATGGCGCCCTTGCCTGCCATAAAGTTATAGATTTCGTCCGTTTCCGCGTTCACCGGCACGAGCTTAACCACCGGCTTGCTGCGCTTGGTAATCACCACCGTCTCGCGCTTGGCCTGCACCTTGTCCATCACCGCCGAACACTTCGCCTTGAATGATCCTGCTGCCATGGTCTTCATGTCGTCCCCCCAGATACCACCATGGTCATAGGGTGCAATGATCGGGGGCCTGGCGCCTGCGACGTACAGGTCCATGACCGATTTTGACCAGGTGGTACTAGTGTTATGTCCCATAAATAACTGGTCATAGTATTGCTGGGAATATGGGCATCTCCTGTGCACAATGGAGGTGCCTATGGCGATGGGACGACCCAAATCGGCTTTGGTTTTGGATTCGGAGCTGCGCGAACAGTTGGAAAGCTTGGCCAACTCACGTTCTCTTCCGGCCGGCCTCGTGCGTCGAGCCAAGATTATTTTATTGAGCGCGTCTGGGAAAAACGACCGAGAGATTGCTCCGCAACTGGAGACCAGCAGGAACACGGTAGGCCTGTGGCGACGACGGTTCCTGGCACGGGGCGTGTCAGGACTCTACGAGGAGTTACGCCCAGGCCGTCCCCGTCCGATTAGCGACGAGCGAGTTGCTCAACTCGTTCGCAAGACGCTGAAGTCGAAACCCAAAGCCGGAACGCACTGGAGTATCCGTCAGATTGCCGACGAGACCGGAGTGTCGAAATCGACAGTGCACCGCATCTGGCAGGCGTTTGGCTTACAGCCGCATCGACAAAAACATTTCAAGCTTTCGAACGATCCATTTTTTGTAGAAAAAGTACGGGATATTGTAGGGCTGTATTTGAATCCCCCTGAAAATGCTGTGGTTTTGTGCGTGGATGAGAAGAGCGGAATTCAAGCATTGGAACGCACCCAACCGATGTTGCCGCTGGGATTGGGCTATGTCGAAGGAGTGACTCACGATTACCGGCGTCACGGAACCACCACGCTGTTTGCCGCACTGGACACGGCAAACGGCAAAGTGCTCACGAAATGTCGACAGCGCCACAGGCATCAGGAATATCTGAGTTTTCTCCGGGAGATTGAAAAGAACGTTCCGAAGAACTTAGAAGTGCACATCATCGTGGACAATTACGCCACCCACAAACATCTGCGAGTCAGACGTTGGTTCGCCACACGGCCACGGTTCCACGTACACTTCACTCCGACGTATGCCTCCTGGCTCAATCAGGTGGAGATCTGGTTCAACCGCATTACGCAACAAGCCATTCGCCGGGGAACCTTCAGCAGCGTGAAAGACTTGGTCGAGAAAATCGATCACTACGCCACGAATTCCAACCGCCACGCGCAGCCTTTCGTCTGGACCGCCACAGCGGATTCGATCTTGGCTAAAATCGAACGACTATGCGAACGAATTTACGGGACGGCACACTAG